>Ga0316203_1000436_pt1 | contig 51968 bp, 41 predicted proteins | sample 6monrhotite_MG_FD_204940 | JGI IMG/M metagenome (GOLD analysis project Ga0316203, IMG submission 204940) | Microbial mat bacterial communities from mineral coupon in-situ incubated in ocean water Damariscotta River, Maine, United States -... | ecosystem: Environmental > Aquatic > Marine >... | reverse complement strand
GGAGTATAAAAGCCTTGATCTCCACAAACCATAAGGGTGCTCAATCACAACTGAACACAAAACAAATAACCCATCTCCGCAAAGCATTAGAAAAGCATATTTATTTGACGACAAGTTCAGTGATTGACTATGTTCACCATCAATTTTGCCTCATTTATAGTCTCAGCGGAATGAGAGATTTGTTGCATCGGCTGGGCTACGAATATAAAAAACCAAAACTTGTTCCAGGTGATCCGGATATCGATGCTCAAGAAGTTTTCGCAGAGCAATATGAGGCTTTTATGCTAGAAAAACCGGATGATACTGAAGTACTTTTTGTCGATGCTGTTCATCCTGAGCACAATGCTTTAGCGGCCTACGGGTGGATCAAGCGTGGTCAGAAACGAGAGATCAAGACGAATAGTGGTCGTCAACGATTGAATTTACACGGTGCACTCAATGCAGAGACCTATGAAGTGACACTGATAGAGTCGAGCACAGTCAACACTGACTCAACGATTCAGTTACTTGAAATCATCGATCAAAAGTATTCGTCATCCAAAGAAATTATTTTAATCTTAGATAATGCAAAATATCATTATTCGAAAGAGGTACAAAGTCACTTAAAAGATTATCCAAGAATAAGAATGGTCTTTCTGCCGAGCTATTCGCCCAATTTAAACTTAATTGAGCGCTTATGGAAATTTTTCAAGAAAAAAGTGTTATACAATCGATACCACAAAAATATCAAAACATTCAGAAAGGCTTGCGTTCATTTTTTTCGAAAAATTGATCAACATTCCGATGAAATTGCTTCTTTAATGAGCGGTGGATTTGAGATTAACTACACCTAAATCTCAAACGCTATGGGTATAGTCAGGAAATAAGCCTACATTATATATCAGCTATCTATTTAATACGCTGTACTAGGAAAGCAACAAAATTGATTGCCGGTCATAGTAAAGTGCTCATAACAGATGTGGTGCTTACCGAAGCGGTATGGACGCTTAAAAGAAAAAAGTACAAAGCATCAAAAAATCAGGTGCTTCTGGTGGTAAGCCAGTTGTTTAAGGAGCCAAAAATTTGCTTTGAAGACAATCAGACAATATGGCACGCACTGAACGTGTATAGCCTGACACAACCAATCAAAGTAGGTGCAAAAAAGAAGGATGCAGATTTTCCAGATGCACTCATTGTGGAAAAGTCTAAGATCGTAGCTATCAATGAAAATGAACCCCATGAAGGAGCATATACATTCGATATTGCGGCCCAGCAGATTAAAGGGACAAAAATAAATAAATAAACATTGGAATGTGAGCCAGTTGATGAAACCACAACATGTAGTGATCTAACCAGCTGCGATCGATACTATATTTTGTGTTTACAAGTTGGCTTTTAACATTGGAATAAATAAGCACGGGGAAAGCCACGCAAGACATAAAAGATTCCTTTAAAAACCAAAGGTTTCAAATTGAAACCTTTGTGTTATAGTTATGTTATTGATTGATTCACCAAGGACATATTATGGCTAAAGCAATTAAACTTTCCGACGAACTTGTCAATGACGCGACCGCTCACGGAAAAGCCCACCATCGTACACCGCCTCGGCAAATAGAATATTGGGCAAGAATAGGAAAAATAGCTGAAGAAAACCCCGACCTTCCGTTAGGTTTCGTAAAAGATATGCTGGTTGCTATTGAAGAAGTAGAGTTAGGCGATGTTAGTGAGTACAAGTACGGGTGAAAGTATTACAAAGTGGGGTATTTTCACGAACTATTAAAAAGCTACATCCTAACGAGAAAAAAGCACTGGACCGCGCGGTTAAAAAAATCATTGAGAATCCTGATATTGGCGTATTAAAAGTAGGTGACCTCAGTGGTGTAAGCGTTCATAAATACAAGGTTAAAGAAAAGCAATTTTTGTTGGGGTATAAAATAGATCAAGATCAACTCGTTTTGACATTGCTCGCATTAGGGCATCATGAAAACTTCTATCGAGATATAAAGAAAAACAATTAACGCCGGTTATGCACTTATGACTTGAATTCAGGTGCGTTTTCATTATAAGTTGTTATTGTTACGCATGAAATGTATCAGGAATTCTGCATTACGTGGAAGCCAGATTAGCGCGTAGGGCGGATTAGCAAAGCGTAATCCGCCGCATGAGAAAACTAATGATGGAATGAAAAGTTAAAGAATTAACTTGCCATGCCTAATTACCGACGCAACCGAATCGCAGGTGGTTGTTACTTTTTTACTATAAATCTGCTTGTACGAAAGCAAGCGCTATTACTGGTCAATAACATTGATCTGCTGCATGATGTCGTAAAGCGAGTCCGCACTCGGTACTCTTTTCATAAAAAAGATATGTTCTCAAAGCTGTGCAGTGGCCTCTAGATCCCAGCTTACGCCGGGATGTGTGACCTAATCGAAAGAGAGTTATTTATTGGCGTGGGGTAGATGCACCTCTTCAACCTGACCCGCGTTAGGGTCGTTGAAGGTTTCGATTGAAATACTCTTTTCTGATTTAGCAACGATGGTGGTGATCGCTGCATCGCCTGTTACGTTGACGGCGGTACGCATCATATCAAGCAGGCGATCAACACCCATGATCAGCGCGATGCCTTCGACTGGCAGGCCAACCTGATTGAGTACCATTGCCAGCATAATCAAGCCGACACCTGGAACACCCGCTGTACCAATCGAGGCAAGTACTGCCATACCAATGACAGTTAGATATCCCATTAGACCAAGATCAATACCGTAAACATTAGCGATAAAGACGGTCGCGACACCCTGCATAATCGCCGTGCCATCCATGTTAATGGTTGCGCCAAACGGCACTACAAAAGAGGCGGTGGAGTTATCAACCCCGAGCCGTTTTTCTGCGGTACGTAGTGTGACCGGGATGGTGGCATTAGAGCTGGAGGTACTAAAGGCGAAGATCTGTGCGGTGCGCATCTTACGCAGAAAAACCAATGGGTCTAGTTTTGAAAACAATTTAAAGAGCACCATCAAGGTGCCACCGGCATGCAATAACAGTACGACGGCAACCACGGCAAAGTAGCTGATCATCGGCAGTATCAGGCCCAGTCCCTGTAGCGAAAATGTTTTTGCCATCAAGGCAAAGACACCATAAGGCGCGATATGCATCACGACCGTAACTACCTTCATCATCACTTCATTCAGCCGTTCTGCGGCCTCTGCAATTGGACGAGCCTTTTCACCCACCATTAAAATACAGACAGCAAATAGAATGGTGAAGAAGATGATCTGCAACATATTGCCTTCTGCGTAAGCGGCAATTGGGTTGCTGGGTACAAGGTCAATAATCACCTGTGTTAATGGTGGTGCTGATGGTGCGGTGAAGCTATTGGTTGTCTCACTATTTAATTCGAAGCCCTGGCCCGGCCCAACCAGTGATGCGACTGTGATTGCAAGTGAGATTGCGAGCGCCGTGGTTAATAAAAAGAGTAGAAACGCCTTAAGGCCAACGCGCCCGAGTTTATTGATATCACCCAGGCCACATACACCACAGATCAGTGAAAAGGTAACGAGTGGCACCACCAGCATTTTTAATAGACTAATAAAGAGCGCGCCGATCACATGAAAAAGGCCATTGACCAGGTAGTCCTGAACAAAGGCAACGTTACTGGCGAGTGCATTGATTAGACTGCCGAGTATTAATCCGGCACACATCCAGATTAATATTTTGGTGGTCATGTTGGGGTTGAGTTGCATGGGTCACTCCATTGAGTATGAATTGGGTGGTGATAAAAGTGGCTTGAATGGGACGGCTTACTTTGTCGTCTTATCCTGCTGCTTCTGTTTCATCGCTTTTTGCAGGTTTTGTAACATCTGGCCTGAATTGCCAAAAGGCTTCATTTCTAATTTAATCGCATTATATAAAATAGTTTTATGATTGGCATCATCGCTGATAACAACATGGTAACCACCCAGCGGCATCGCCTTGGGCAGCGTCGTGGTGAGCTGTTGGGTGGTGGTATCTATTGTTAGTGTTGTTTCGGGCAGTGGCTGTAGTGCAATGATATTGGTACTACCTGAAAAGTAGAGTACGCCATTGTGGATGTCGAAACGGTCAACTTCACCATTGGTATTGTATTGGGTCAACAACCGTGGCTGTTGAGGATTGCTGATGTCATATTTAAAAAGATAATGCCCATCAGCTGCAACATAGAGTGTTGAACCATCGATTTTAAAATCACTGATGTTCCTCAAGAGAGGAATGCGCCCGATTGTCCTGGGTTCCGCTGGCGCAGAAATATCTACCATTAAGATACCCTCGTCGGGCTGGTAGAGAAAAAGCGTTGATCCATCGCTGCGCAGTAGTTCAGCATTGCTCGACAGTTTAAAGGTGTGTTGTCTGATTAATTTTGCAGGGTCGCTGCTGTCGATAATTTCAATCTTCTGTTCTTCGGTGGTGAGATAAAGGGTGCTGCCATCATTCCACAGGTCAATCAGCGGCACATGATAGGTGGTGCGAATCAGGGGTGCGTGAGGTTTTTTGATATCGATGGTGGTGATGGCACTGCCGCGCTCAGCAACATAAAGCTGGCCATTGGCGATGCGAATAATGTCGGCATGGTGGTCGAGTTTAATCTGCTTAAGTAACTCGGCCTGGAATGGATTCGAAATATCGATGATGCTGATGTATCGGTTATCCTGCGCAACATAGGCGTGATCGCCGTCGAGCGTGACATTGATTGCCGCACTTTCAAGATCAACGCCGGTAAACCAGGTGGGGTTGAGTGGGTTGTTGATCTCAAAGATCTGTAGACCGTCAACACCGCTGGCGGCAAAGAGAAACTTACCACGAGCAACAGTTTGCTGAATTTGGTCATTGCCGAGATAGTGCCCTAGCAGTCGTGGGTGTTTGGGGTGGTGAATATCGATGACGGCTAGTCCGCCCCACCAGTCAAAAATATAGGCGTGGTCCCCTTTAAGGCGAAGTCCCCACGCAGCCCCTTCTGTGTCATAACTGCCGACGATAGCGGGGCGGGCGGGTTCACTGATATCGACCACCTGCATGCCCGCAAGCCAACTAGCGATGTAGAGGTGGTCACCTTTACGCTCTATCCCGCGGGCGTTACCCGGTGTTGAAAGATGACTGGTTTCAGTGGGATTAGTTGGGTCGCTGATGTCGACAATGTAGACACCGTTATCAAAAAAGGTGACGAAGGCGTAGTTGCCATCAATGAGCAGATCTTCGGCGGCACCGCCGGGGTTAAACTGTCCGATCTGTTTAGGCGCTGCAGGGTTACTGGTATTAAAGACTAGCAGGCCGGATTCATCATCGGCAATAAAGGCCAGATCATCACGTACCTGGATTCCCCACGCCTTACCGGCTGTGTTCACACTACTCAGTAGTTTGGGTTTGGCGGGGTCACTGACATCAATAATCTGAAAGCCACCACGATGGCTGGCGAGATAGAGCAGATTACCTTGCAGTTGAGGAATGTAGGCCAGCCCTGGGGTTGGCAGTGTCGCAACCGGTTTTGGTTGATGTGGGTCGCTGATATCGACGATTAACAGACCGTAATCATCATCGGCGACATAGGCGTAATCATCACGCACCACAATACCCTTTGGTGACCCTTTAGTTTTAAGGCTGGATAGTAGCAGTGGCTGGTGTGGTTCGCTGATGTCATAGAGATGGATGCCAGAGAACCAGTCGGCCACGTAAAGAATGTTGCCGTGGATAAAGCCTCGGCGTTGTCCGCCAAAGTTAACCCCCTGGCCAAAGTCTAGCCCTTCATTACTGATGACTGGCGGCAATGTGCTGAAGTCATATTCAAGGAATTCATTTTCCGAGATCGCAAACAGGCGACCGTCATGTTGAGCAAAGGAGATCAACTGGCGCTGGGTATGAAGTGGATGACTATAGGTCGCCATAATAGAGGGCATGCTGGGCATCCCGGCATCGAGCAGGGCAAGGTGGTTTTCATCATTTAACACCATCACCATCTCACCGTTGATAGCAATATCGCTAGCGTTGCCGACTTTTTGATGACTGCCTAACCAGTTGAAGTGCTCATCACCTTTAATATCAAACAGGGTTACCCCGGTGCTACTGGTGGCGACATAGAGAATGCCATCACTCTGCTTTAGGTTGATTGCAGCCCCGCTGGTACGGTAGCGATGGTGTGTTGTGATGGTGGTTGGGTCACTGCTATCGAGCACCGTGATACCTGCTTCGCCCATTGCGAGGTAGATGCGTGACTTGCTGATAGTGAGATCATAGCCATCATTTTCAAGTGTGGTGGTTGAGTGCAGTGTCGTTTTGTCTGCAATACTGGTATCGAGAGCAAGCAATCTGTTGTTGGCTAACAGGATTGCAGTTGAGCCGTTGGCCAATGCATCGATGGCGATGATCTCAGCATCTGTTTTGTATTTTCCAATGATTCTGGGTTTTGCTGCTTGCGTGATATCAACAATCGAGAGTTGTTGCTCGCCTGTGACGTAGAGGCGATTACTAACTACGCTTAACTGTTGAGCTGCGTGTGGTAATACCAGCCGCGCTACGACGGTAGGAGTGATTGTCGTTGCGATATCGATAATCAACAGGCCATTGTTGGCAGTGGCAATAAAGGCATGGTCATTTGCCAGCACAAGATCAAAGGCCTGTTCATTAAGCAGGGGCAGGCGCTGTTTTAAATAGGGCCCACCCGGTGTGAGCATCGCCTGTTTTGCATTAATGAATCGGTTATCGATAGTATTAAGATCGATACTGACTTCGCTTTGTTTACCAGCATAAAGCGTGACATTTTCGATGCGTGCACTATTGGCTTGTGTTGCACTGGTGAGTAACAAAAGTGCAGCGCAGGTAGAGAGTAGCCGAGTCTGCTTAAACCTAAAAAACGCAGTTGGATCACGAAAGTCTGCACAATCGCTTAATGAATTTAGAATATCTGAAAAAATCTTTATCACCAACAAGGTGACCTCATGTTTTTTGAAACCTTTATGCACATCAATTGCTTTTAGAGTTTTGATAACACGTTTTCAGCAGAGATCAGTGTGCTCTTAATGTCGCGATGGCCATGTGCCGCAGAGACAAAACCCGCTTCATAAGCAGAAGGTGCAAGGTAGACACCATCTTCCAGCATTGCATGGAAAAATTTCTTGAAGCGTTCGATGTCACACTCGGTTACCTGCTTAAAGGTGGTGATTTTTTCTTCTTCAGTAAAAAACAGGCCAAACATGCCGCCGACGGTGTTGGCGGTCATTGGAATATTGAACACCTTGGCGCGGGTCAGTATCCCTTCCACCAGGTGTTCAGTGTTTGAGACGATTCCTTCGAAGACGCCGGGTTTTTCAAGTTCGGTTAATGTCGCAAGCCCTGCCGCCATCGCAATGGGGTTGCCCGACAGGGTGCCTGCCTGATAGACCGGGCCAAGTGGTGCGAGCTGTTCCATGATTTCACGCTTGCCGCCGAAGGCACCGACCGCGAGGCCGCCGCCGATCACTTTGCCGAGTGTCGTCATGTCGGGTTTTACGCCGTAGTGCTGTTGCGCGCCGCCGAGGGAGACGCGAAAGCCGGTCATCACCTCATCAAAGATTAATACGGTGCCATATTGGTCACATACTTCGCGCAGCCCTTCAAGGAAGCCGGGTACCGGTGGAATGCAGTTCATGTTACCGGCCACGGGTTCAACGATGATGCAGGCAACCTGGACACCGATCTCAGCGAAGGCCGCTTTCACCTGCTCGATGTCATTAAAGGCCAGCGTGACGGTCAGTTCCGCTAGTGCTGTCGGTACACCCGGTGAGGTGGGTACGCCCAGTGTCATCGCACCGGAACCGGCCTTTACTAATAAGGAGTCGGAGTGACCGTGGTAGCACCCTTCAAATTTAACGATCTTGTCACGACCAGTGAAACCACGTGCGAGGCGAATCGCACTCATGGTCGCTTCGGTGCCTGAACTCACCATGCGCACCATCTCAATCGAAGGCACCAGTTCGCACACCTTTTCGGCCATCACGGTTTCGATGCGGGTGGGGGTGCCAAAGCCGAGGCTGTTGTCGACCGCCTCTTTGACGGCTTTGGTGACCGCAGGATGAGCATGACCGAGGATCATCGGCCCCCACGAGGCGACATAGTCGATATATTTGTTGTCATCTTCGTCGAAAGTGTAAGCACCTTCGCCGCGCTTCAAAAAGACAGGTTCACCACCGACACCATTAAAGGCCCGTACTGGGGAGTTAACGCCACCCGGAATATGTTTTTTGGCTTCGGTATAAAGATCGTGTGATTGTGTCATCGCTGCTTCCCTTAAAATTTTCTATGGTGCTATCTATTTAAATAGTTGTGCGTATTGTTGTGCCGCCACACGAATCTCTGTTTGTGCAAATATCCCGTTGATCGCTGCCACCATATTAGCCCCCGCATTGATTAACATGTTGCCATTGTCAGGCGTGATGCCGCCAATCGCAATGATCGGGATATTGAGCTGTTTTCTTGCCTGCTGTAGCAGTGCTGGGTCTGCTTCAATCGCCAGCGGTTTAGTGGTTGATGCGAAGAAGCGCCCAAAGGCGACATAGTCTGCGCCGCCCTGTTGAGCTTTGAGCGCTAAATCGATCGAATTGTAACAGGAGGCGCCGATGATTGCCTGCTCTCCCAGTTGGACGCGTGCAGCGGTGAGTGTCATATCATCTTTGCCGAGATGTACGCCGTCCGCACCGATGGCGGCGGCGAGCGCAACATCATCGTTAATGATCAGTGGAGTGCTACGTTCATGGCAGCAGTCGAGCAGGGCGCGGGCCTGTTGTTCACGCTGGTTGGCGGCAAGGTTTTTGTGGCGATACTGAACAATGTGAGCGCCACCATCAATTGCCGCGCTGACCTGATTACACAACGCGGATGTGCTTAATTTCGCAACCTCATGCGTGATGGCATAGAGGCCGTGAAAGCAGTCCGGGCGATGCTGGTTGTGCGCTAGTCGGGCGCTCATGCCTTGTCGGAGGTGTCGTCTTCGATCGCTTCCTCGGATTCGGACTCAGCTTCGGAATCATCTCGTGCCCAGAAGAAGCGATTTGGTAGATGTTGCCCCATGCCGAGACGATAGCCTGCGCGTAGTGATTCCCAGGTATATTCCTGTGCTTCGTGGGTGGCGGTGAAGGGTTCCATTCCCTGTGCGATGAGTCCTGCGATAGCAGAAGCAAGGGTGCAGCCTGAACCGTGATAGGTCTCGGGCAGGCGATCCCAGGTGAACGACTCTAATTTACGACGGTTACCGTAGAGGGTGTTGGTGACCTCGGTGGTTGCTTCATGGGTGCCGGTGACCAGTACATAATCGCAGCCCATCTCCAGTAGTTCCTGTGCGCAGGCATCTAGCGAGTCGGCTTCGTGTGCAAGGATTCGTGCTTCGATGCTGTTGGGGGTCAGGATAGTCGTTTGCGGTAACAGTAGAGAGGTGATGGCGTCGATCATCTCTTCATCTGCAATCTCACTACCACCGCCCGCAACCAGTACTGGGTCTAGCACCACGGGGATATCAGGGTAGTCGGTTAAAATAGTGTGTACGGCTTCGATCACCTCAACACTGCCCAGCATGCCGATCTTAAAGGCAGCGACTGGCATGTCTTCGAGCACCGCTCGTGCCTGTTGGACGAGCAGACTGGCATCGATCGGCACATAGCCCTGAATATCCTGGGTATCCTGAATCGTAAGGGAGGTGATGACTGGCGCGGTGTGGCACCCCATGCTGGCAAGCGCTTCAATATCAGCCTGAATTCCTGCACCACCGGTTGGGTCATTGCCTGAGAATGCCATTACGGCAGGAATAGCTTGTTTTGAGGGCATCATAACACCTTGTTGCTAATGATTGTTTTTATAGTGGACGCTATATTAGCACCAATACAGGGATGAGTGGGAGGAGGTAGCGAGGATGACTTTGCCGCTTTTGCTCAATCAGAACGAACAAATACAAACTAAATCAGAGCGCCAAAACAGCAAGTTATTCCGTGCACGTTCCTAACAGGCAAAAAAAAGCCAGTCATGAAGACTGGCTTTTCTATTTCACTGCTTAGTCTGAGTTACAGAGCAAGAATGAAATCTACCAATGTTTCGATGTTTGCATCAGAAACACGTGGTGAGTATGGAGGCATTGGAACGCCACCGGTAACGTCATTCCAGGCACCTTTGCCGCCTTTCTGGACTTTAGCAATTAGCGTAGCTTTGTCGCCAGCGCTATATTTGGCAGCAACATCTTTCCATGCTGGGCCAACAACTTTCTTTTCAACACTGTGACATGCCAGGCAACCACTCTTCTTAGCAAGATCCAGGTCAGCAAAAGCCTGACTTGAGCCTAGCATTAAGAGAGCAGCGGCAGGAACGCTTAACCAACGTGCTTTCATATTTTTCTCCTCATTCAAGGGTATTTAATGGATAAAACAGCTACAGACTCTCCCCTCTGAAAACCTGTAACAGCAATCCCCCCCCGATATGCATTTCTCTCTACAGAAACCCTAATGCGGGGAAGTAAGCAATATGTCTCACATATACATGTGGTGAGTATTACCAGCGCTATTTTATGCCACGCTCAATAGCGAGTGTCAAGTCTGGTTCAGCAAGCGTTCAGTTAAACTGTAGTTAAAAATGTCCATTTTGTGACTTCACTCACAATTAAGTGGTTCTGGGGCTATCTCCCCTCCCCAGTACCCCCTTGAAATGAGCGTTATTAATGGATATTGAATTTTAGCTGAATAGGATGCTGAATAAGCATTGACAATATCGATTAATCACATCGGTTATTTATACATAAGTCATGCAGGTTTATATTCATTTATTTATGTGCTGATAAGGATTTTGGTGAAACATTTAAAGTGGTAAAAGGGGCTGCATGGGGTGGTGATGGTCATTACGCGCTGAAATTGTTTCAGCGTGGCGCTTATCGATACAACCTGAAACCAGAGTCGCAGCATGAGGATCTGGGTTTTCGCTGTGCTGCTGACGTTAAGCTGGCTGGCGTTGAGGTGGAGTAGTGTGGCGGTTCACGTCTGAGATAGATCCCTGTTAATATGGTCTTTTGTTAATGAAAGACGGAACGTTTGATGACTCGCCAATGCACAACGATACTGCTGCTAGCACTAATTTCTATCGCTTACACAAAGCTAGCGTTGGCGCAGGCGGTGTGGATTCCAGGTTGGCAGCAAGCCAGTGAGATGAACAGTGCGCGCGCGGGCGCATCGGTACTGCAGGTCAAGGGTGTTATCTATGCCATTGGCGGCATCAATGGGCATGATTTTCTAAACACCACCGAATATAGCAAGATTAACGCCGATGGCATGCTTGCGCCGTGGAAGCGTAGCGCTATCCTTAATGATGCCCGTGGTTTTTTTGATGCGGTTGAGCACAATGGTTTTATTTATGCAGCGGGTGGTGGCAAGGGCGAAAACGGTAAGATTTTGCTGCGCAGTGTTGAACGGACGCGTATTTCAGAGAGCGGTGCGTTAGAGGGTTGGGTAACTGAGCGCTATAGGATGCAGTATCCACGTCGTTGTGTGAAGCTGTTTGTGGCGAATGAGCGTCTCTATGCGCTGGGTGGCTTTGCAGGTACTTTGCTTGATTCAGTTGAAAGCGCGCCTATCAATAAAGACGGTAGTCTGGGTCGTTGGCGTAACGAGACAAATCCGCTCACCATGACACGTTATATCAATAGCGTGAAGTCGCTTAATGGCTTTGCCTATGTGATTGGTGGTCATGCAGAGAACGAAGGTGTCGGCCTGACCGAGGTTGAGTTTACCCAGTTATCAATTGATGATGAACTGGTCTGGAAAAAAACGATGCCGATGCAAACGCCTCGCTATGGGCTTTCATCTGGAACACATGGCAATCAGCTGTACGCGATTGGCGGTCTGAATGGGGCGCGTTATTCCGACAAAATTGAAGTGACTCAACAGGCGGATGATGGTGAGCTGGGTGAATGGCGGTATACCACGCCGCTTTCATCGATGCGCGCAAATTTTGGCAGCGTAGTTTATGACAGTCACATCTATATTATAGGCGGCACTAATCGTGATGGTTATTATAAAACAGCAGAATACGCGAGCCTTGATACACATGGTGATATCGGGTTCTGGGGAACGCAACAGCAGTTAGAAGATTATCAACAGCAGCAACAGGCCAAGCTATCAAAGCCTAAACGCAAACTGCCGAACAGTGGTATGGTTGCGGAGGTGATTCAGACCAAGGCTTACAGTTATATTCGAGTGCAAAAGGGCGTTACTGAACAGTGGATTGCAGGTTCACGTGAACTGTTTAATGTGGGTGACCTGATTGAATATAGTCGTGGCACGACGATGGCCAATTTTCACAGCTCAACACTGAATCGTACCTTTGACTCTATTATCTTTGTTGAGCACCTGCGTCTGGTTGATTAGCATTAAGATGATCGCTTTATACTGTCGACATTTTTTTGTGGTGGTGTGGAGGGTTCTCCAAAATTGTGTCGGAGCAGGGCAAATTCATGCAGGCGTTGTTCAACCTTATGATTGATGCTGGCTTCAGGGAAGTTCCCTTCTTTGTCACGTACGCCAGCAATCTCGCCGGTGAGTAGCTCCATCGCTTGGTCAATATTGGTAAATGGGTAGATAGCGAAATCTGCCTGTTTAGCGGCGTTCACTACATCCTTGCGTAACATCAGATCTTCGATGTTGCTGCTGGGGATCAATACGCCCTGCGCGCCATTCAATCCACGCATATGGCAGATATCAAAAAAGCCTTCGATCTTTTCGTTGGCAGCCCCGATCGGTTGGCTTTCACCAAATTGATTGACTGAGCCAGTGATAGCAAGCGACTGTTTGATTGGCACCTCTGCCAGTGCAGAGAGCAGGCAGCAGAGTTCTGCCATTGATGCGCTATCCCCGTCAATACCGTTATAGCTCTGTTCAAAGCCAAGACTGGCCGCGAGTGAGAGTGGTGCATCAACGGCATAATGTGAGGCAAGAAAACCAGAGAGGATCATCACGCCCTTAGAGTGCACCTCGCCGCCGAGTTCGGCTTCGCGTTCAATGTCGATCACGTCACCTTCACCCACTCGCACCGTGGCCGTGATGCGGGAAGGCTGACCAAACATAAAGTCACCAAGTTCAATCACCGAGAGTGCATTGACCTGTCCGGCGCGCTTACTCTCGGTATCGATCAGCAACGTGCCTCGCTTGATTGCTTCATGAACCTGTTCACGTACACGATCTGAGCGATAGATTTTTTTGTTGATCGCCTTATCGACATCTGCCTGAGTGACGGCTTCGTGTCCTTGTTCGGTAGCCCAGTAATCGGACTCCTGTAGTAGCTCGGTCAGTGTGCCAATGCGTGAAGAGAGCTTGCTGGCATCTTCGCAGAGTCGCGCGCTATGTTCGATCAGGCGAGCAACGGCATCACGTTGAAAAGGGCGTAGTGAATATTTGCGCGCCACCGTGGCAATCATCTGTGCATAGAGCTGGGTATTGTTTTCATCGCGCGCCATTGAGTCACTAAAATCTGCGGCGACCTTAAATAGCTCAGCAAAGTCAGGGTCATACGCATAAAGCATATAATAGAGCTGACGATCACCCAGCAGGATGATTTTAACGTCGAGCGGTATCGCTTCCGGCTCAAGCGAGACGGTGCTGATTAGGCTTAACATCTGCCCCAGCGATTCAATCCGAACTTCTCGTGAATAGAGGGTACGTTTCAGTGCCTCCCATGCATAAGGCTGTAGTAGTAATTTACGTGCATCAAGAATTAGATAACCACCGTTGGCAAGGTGCAGCGCGCCGGGTTTGATCAGTGAAAAATCGGTGATGAGGGTGCCCATGTGGGTGACATGTTCAACACGACCGACCAGATTGTCGTGCATTGGGTTGTCTTCGTAGATCACTGGCGCACTGTTTGATTGGCTATGGTCGATGAGCACGTTAACTTCATAGCGACGGTGTGATGGTGTGTGGTTTCCGTCCTGTTCAGGCAGTTCATCGCCGATATCCTGTTCGCGAAAATCATCTAAATTATCGATTACCTCCTGCTGCACCTGATCGAGGTAGGTCAGCACAGATGGCAGTTCGTTATAGCGGCCTTTGATATTCTCGAAGAGAAAGCCAATCGCAAGTGTGCCCGTTTCACGGTTGATCTGTAGAATCTTATCTTTGGTATCGTTGCGCCATTGTGGTGACTGGCGCAGTATTGCCTGTAGCTCTTCCTGCAGTTTATCGATCTCCGCTTCGATCCGCTCTCGTTCAGCGGGTGGTAGCTTCTCAAAATCGTTGGGTTTGATGATATTGTCGTCATCATTCGTGGGTGCGAAGGCGAAACCATCCTGGGTTGTGACGAGCGTTATATGGAATAGCGCGGCTTTTTTTTTAAGTGCATTGAATGCCTTTTCCTGTTGTTGGTGCAGCACTTGTTCGGCCTCATCGATACGATTTCGGTATTCAACGTTATTAAATGCACTGGTTACGGCGGCAACAATATCAGCAAGTAGTTTCTTGATGGCTTTGTTGAGGCGTACGCCATCGCCAGCGGGTAGTTGCAAAACGCGAGGCTTATTGTTTTGTTCAAAATTATTGATGTAGCACCAGTCTGACGGCGCGGGGCACTCTTTGGCCTTTGCCTCCAGGTATTCACAGACGGCGGTCTGCTTGCCGACGCCATGTGGCCCGAGTACATAGAGGTTGTATCCCTGTTGTTGAATGCCGATACCAAATCGCAGTGCATCAAGGGCACGTGTCTGGCCGATGATCTGGGTCAGATCGGGCAGATCCGCGGTGGTTTCAAAGGTTAGGTCAGAGAGGCGACAGTGGTGGTAGAGCGCGTCAGCGGATAAGGCTTGTATGTCTGTCATCTTGTTCCTTGTGGTGAGCAGGTGTCATATGGTTCGAGCTGCATGATCATTAGATCATAGCTGCCACCCCTGAGGTGGTAAGATTACTGGTCATAGCCGCCACCTTTTTCTTTAAAGGGCAGGCGTAACATCCATAGGAATGATTGTGTTTTTGGCTGTTGAAATTGCATCAGGCCGATGGTCATTTCATCATGCCCCTTTGACGGTTGTGCGCAATAGGAGCCAAAAAGGTGATCCCACCACGGCAGGTTAAAGCCGTAGTTACTGTTGGTTTCACCTTTGAGCACAGAATGATGTACGCGGTGCATATCTGGGGTGACCACAAAGCGTCGCAATACCTTGTCAATGTGCAAAGGGATGCAGACATTACTGTGGTTAAACATAGCAACTGCGTTGAGGATCACCTCAAAGATCATGATCGCAACAATGGCGGGGCCAAGCAGGCAGATGAGTGCCATCTTGATTAGCATAGATAAAATAATTTCAACCGGATGAAAGCGTGCGCCACTGGTGACATCAAGGTCGACATCGCTATGGTGCATCATATGCAGTTGCCACAACATCGGCACGCGGTGAAACAGGCGGTGTTGCAGGTAGATACAAAAATCGAGGATGACCACCGCCAGGATGATCTCAAGCCACAGCGGCAGATCAACCTGGTTTAACACGCCCCACTGCTGTTGTGAGGCGTAGAGCGCCACGCCGACGGCAGCGGCTGGAAATAGCAGGCGTAGCAATAGTGTGTTGAAAAAGGTGAGGCCGATATTGTTGAGCCAGCGAAATTGTTTAGAGCTGCGCAATGGTCGCCGTGGTGACTTAAGCTCCCATAGCGCCATGATGGCAAAGATGCTGAAGAAAAAGCTGAGTCGAATGATAAGTTCCAGGTTACTACTCTCCATATGTGAGATTCATATGTCGGTTAGCTGCTGGAGGTAGCCTTTGAATGCGAGCGCCCTGGTGGGTGGCGACGGCGCTGATTTTTGCCGCCCGACTTTTGATTGTGGTGAGTTTTTTTAGGGCTCCTTTTAGGGTAGATCGGTGGCTCTGGCGCTACCAGCAGTTCAGCGGTGACGCGTTCGGTTGGAATCTTGTGACCAACATACTCTTCAATATCGGGCAGCGCGAAGGCGTAGTCTTCACAGGCAAAGCTGATCGCAACACCGCTGGTACCGGCGCGTGCAGTTCGCCCAATACGATGCACGTAATCTTCAGCGTCCTGTGGTAGATCATAATTGAAGATGTGGCTGACATCGGGAATATGCAGGCCGCGTGCGGCGACATCGGTTGCAACCAGAATCGGCAGTTCACCACCCTGAAAGTTTTTCAGCAGGCTAATGCGTTTTTTTTGTGGCACATCACCAGACAGCGTGCCAGCATTAAAGCCGCTACCGGTGAGAAAGGCGTTAACCTTGTTGCCGGCATCTTTGGTGTTGACGAAGATGATTGAGCGCATCGGTTCCAGCTGTTTAAGCAGGCCAAGTAGCAGCGGGATCTTTTCGTCATTAGAGGTGTAGTAGATCTGCTGTACAACTTTGTCCGCGGTGACCTTTTCCGTCTCAATCTTAACCAGCGTGGGGCTATTCATATGCTCATAAGCGAGTTCAGTAACTCGGAACGACAGTGTCGCGGAGAAGAGCAGGTTAAGACGCTTGTCTGGATCGGGCATGCGGCGCAGTAGAAAGCGGATATCTTTAATGAAACCAAGATCAAACATGCGATCCGCTTCATCCAGTACCATCGCTTCAATCGATTTAAGATTGAAGAGGTTCTGTTTAAAAAAGTCGATGGTACGGCCGGGTGTGCCGATCAGGATGTCGAGCCCTTCGCGTAGCATCTCTTTTTGAGTGTCGTAACCGGCTCCGCCGTAGACCACGCCAATCTTAAGGCCGGTTGCCTCACCCAGTGCGATGGCATCTTTATGAATCTGGAGTGCCAATTCGCGCGTGGGTGCCAGTACCAGTGCGCGTGGATTGTTCCTATAGCTGGCTTTATCGGCCCCGCTGGTGAGCAATCTGTACATTAGCGCAATTAAAAAGGCGGCGGTTTTACCGGTACCTGTTTGTGCTTGGCCGGCGATATCGGAACCCGCTAGTGCCAGCGGCAAGGTTTCTGCCTGAATCGGGGTGCATTGAGTAAAGCCTGTTTTTTCAATGCCCTGCGAGAGTTCCTCTGGAAGATTCAGAGATGAAAATAGCGTGCTAGATAGATGATTATCGCTCATATTCGAGAAAGGATAGCAGATTCAGTGAACTCTTTATGGTTTTTATTATTGACACAATGTTTGTGTATTGCGACAAGATTGTTAATAATCACGTTTAGCCATAGATCCTGAGACAGGGACGAGATGGGTTTTAGCTCAAATTGAATAAAGTAATCTGGAGGCATAGAGGGTGAGTGACAATATTAGCGCTGTAACAGACGCCACATTTGACGATGATGTATTAAAGTCTGAAGTACCTGTACTGGTAGACTTCTGGGCGGAGTGGTGCGGTCCATGCAAAATGATCGCACCGATCCTGGAAGAGATTGCTGCGGAATATGATGGCAAGATTAAGATTGCTAAACTCAACATTGATGACAATCCTGCAACGCCACCACGTTATGGTATTCGTGGCATTCCAACCTTGATGTTATTTAAGGCTGGTAATGTAGAGGCGACCAAGGTTGGTGCGGTCTCAAAATCGCAGTTGTCAGCATTTATTGATAGCAATAATTAAAAATAATTTTCATCAAAGTGTTTTTTGAGCTGGACGTTGCCACGAAAAAGTGGTAGCGTCTGGTTATTCTACTCCAATAATAAAAACCAACGCCCTTACCGGCACACCTCTCCCGTAAGCAAAACCGATTTAAGTATTTCAGAGGTGAAATCTATTCTTAATTTTATCCACTTCGTTTTATCAATAACTATCCAATAAACTTCATATGAATCTTACTGAACTGAAACAAAAATCCGCTGCAGAGCTGCTTGAGCTCGCCCGTTCTATGGGCATTGAAAACATGGCGCGCTCGCGCCGACAAGACCTGATCTTCGCAATCCTTAAATCCCATTCAAAAAAAGGTGAAGATATACATAGTGAAGGTGTGCTGGAGATATTGCAGGATGGCTTTGGTTTTTTGCGTTCAGCGGATAGCTCTTACCTGGCGGGTCCAGATGATATCTATGTGTCACCGAGTCAGATTCGCCGTTTCGCGCTGCGTACTGGCGATACTGTTACCGGTAAGATTCGTCCACCTAAAGAAGGTGAACGTTATTTTGCGCTGCTAAAAGTGAGTGAGATCAACTTTGAATCACCTGAAGTGGCGAAGAGTAAGGTGTTGTTTGAAAATTTGACACCGTTATTTGCTAATGAGCGCTTGAATCTGGAGCTGGGTAACGGCAGTACAGAAGATATCACCGCGCGTATTATTGAGCTGGTATCGCCGATTGGTAAGGGGCAGCGTGGTTTGATTGTATCGCCACCAAAGGCGGGTAAAACCATGATGTTGCAGAGTATTGCGCATTCGATTACCGAGCTGAACCCAGAGTGTTACATGATCGTGCTGCTGATCGATGAGCGTCCGGAAGAGGTAACAGAGATGGCGCGTTCAGTGAAAGGCGAAGTGATATCGAGTACCTTTGATGAGCCAGCAACACGCCATGTACAGGTGGCTGAAATGGTAATCGAAAAGGCGAAGCGCCTGGTTGAGCATAAGCGTGACGTCGTTATTCTGCTTGATTCGATTACCCGTCTGGGCCGAGCCTATAATACGGTTGTTCCTTCATCGGGCAAAGTGCTGACGGGTGGCGTTGATGCGAATGCATTACAGCGTCCGAAGCGTTTCTTTGGTGCCGCGCGTAATGTGGAAGAAGGTGGCAGCTTGACCATTCTTGCGACCGCATTGATCGATACCGGCTCGCGTATGGATGATGTGATCTACGAAGAATTTAAAGGCACCGGTAATATGGAGCTGCATCTGGAGCGTCGTATTGCTGAGAAGCGTATCTATCCAGCGATCAATCTGAACCGCTCTGGTACCCGTCGCGAAGAGCTGCTGACCAAACCGGATGAGCTACAGAAGATGTGGATTCTACGTAAGTTACTGCATCCGATGGATGAGCTAGCGGCGATGGAATTCCTGATGGATAAGCTCAAGGCGACCAAGACCAACGCTGAATTCTTTGATTCAATGAGGCGACAGTAAGAATTATTGGCAAGCCATTGCTTGATTAATCAATGGCTTAATCTCTTTTCTTGGTTTGCTGGATTATATTGCCTTGCTGATCAGCAAGGATTTACATACAATATGCGGCCAGAGTTTGTGCGGTGCCTGGAGTTGGTTCAGGTGGCGGCATATAAAAAATTTGTGAGGTTGAGCAGAATGAAATCGGATATCCATCCAAATTATAACGAAATCGACGTTACCTGCAGCTGTGGTAATACTTTTAAAACACGTTCTACAGCGGGTAAAGAGCTACGTTTGGATGTCTGCTCAATGTGTCATCCTTTCTACACCGGTAAACAGAAGATTCTTGATACCGCAGGCCGTGTTGATAAGTTTAGACAGAAATACGGCAAAAAAAGCTGATTTGAATAGGCTGCCAAAAATGGCTGCCGGTTCACTAAAAAGGGTGCCTGATTCAGGCACCCTTTTTTCGTTTACAGTACCTCTATTTTTTACTTGCGCGCTGCTCATTTCGTCGCCCGGTTTGGCTGAACAATGCGTTGCTGAAAAGATTGATGCTCACCACAAGGTTAAATATGTGCACGATGGTGATACGCTGCATCTAGTGAATGGGGAAAAGGTCCGCTTGATTGGTATCAACACACCAGAAGTGGCGCGCGATAAAAAACCGGCTGAGCCCTATGGGGTTGCGGCGCGCGATGCGCTGAGAAAGCTGTTTAAAGCAGACTCGAAGGTCGGTGTGCAATATGGGCGAGAACGAAGCGACCGTTATGGGCGTACGCTGGCTCATCTCTATTTGGCTGATGGCAGCAGTGTGCAGCAGTGGCTGCTCGACAAAGGCCTGGCGATAGCCATTGCTATTCCACCTAACATACATGCTGTTGATTGCTATCAAAAATCTGAGCGGTTGGCGCGAATTAAGCGGCAAGGACTATGGCGAAGCGGTGGCCCTGAAGTGCTCGATGCAGCGGATTTGCGACGAGGTGACCAGGGTTTCACGCGGATCAAGGGGCGCGTGGAAAAGGTTAAGTGGGCTAAAAAGTGGATCTGGATTTTATTTTCAGACAAGGCTTCGTTGCGAATTGCGCGCGATGATGCGCACTATTTTGAAAAGGGATATCTGGCATCACTCGCTCAGAAAAAGGTGGTGGTGCGTGGTTGGTTAACGCAGCGCAAGGGGCGTTGGTCGATTCGCGTCAGGCACCCTGCATCGCTCAAAGTTGTTGAGGGTTGAGCATGTTAGCGGCTATTTCTACGAAATTAGCGATGCATGGAGTCAGTTTTATGGCGGCTTAAAATACCGTAAAACAGATGAAATTTGCAGCTGCATGGGCAATGACCGATAATCGTCTCCCAGTGGAGCGAAATAGATTCTATATATAAGGTGTGAGTGGTTGTATGACTGAAGAGAAAAAACAAGCGGCCCTGAATTATCATGCGCTACCGGAGCCAGGCAAGATCTGCATCTCGATCACCAAGTCGTGCATGACGCAGGATGACCTTGGCCTGGCTTATACGCCGGGTGTAGCCGAGCCGGTGCGAGAAATAGCCAAAGACCCGGAAGCTGCCTATAAATATACTGCGAAAGGAAACCTGGTGGCAGTTATCACCGATGGTACCGCGGTGCTTGGTTTAGGGAATGTGGGTAGTCTTGCCAGTAAGCCAGTGATGGAAGGCAAGGGCGTATTATTCAAAAAATTTGCGGATATCGATGTCTTTGATATCGAAGTGGTTGCAAAAAACCCAGGGGATTTTATCAATACCGTTGCCAATATCGCGCCGACTTTTGGCGGTATCAATCTCGAAGATATTGCGGCACCACACTGTTTTGAGATCGAAAAGCGCCTGAGCGAGCAGCTTGATATCCCTGTGTTTCACGATGATCAGCATGGTACTGCGGTGATTACTGCTGCAGGCCTGATCAATGGGCTGGAACTGCAAGAAAAGCGTCTTTCTAGCGCAAAGATTGTCTGCTTGGGTGCGGGTGCCGCGGCAATCGCATCGATGCGTTTACTGGTCGCGTTGGGCGCGAAAAAAGAAAATTTGAGGATGCTTGATCGCCGTGGCGTTATCTATCGCGGGCGAGATGGCCTTAATGAATATAAAGAAGAGTTTGCAATCGACACTGATGACCGCACGCTTTCAGATGCGATGACGGGTGCTGATGTATTTATCGGGCTCTCTGGCCCCGATCTGGTGAGCCCTGAACATATTGCCGCGATGGCGGCTAAGCCGATTGTTTTCGCACTCTCTAATCCTGATCCTGAGATCTATCCCGCTGTCGCCAATGCGGTACGTGATGACCTGATCATGGCGACAGGTCGTAGTGATTTTCCTAATCAGGTGAATAATGTATTGGGTTTTCCTTTTATCTTCCGTGGCGCGCTGGATGTGCGCGCACGACAAATCAATGAACATATGCTGATGGGCGCGGTTTACGCATTGGCGGATCTGGCACGTGAACCGGTGCCTCAGGAAGTGTTGAGTGCCTATAAACTGGATAAGTTGAGTTTTGGGCGTAACTATATTATTCCGACGCCACTTGATCCACGTTTGATTGACCGTGTGCCTGCGGCTGTCGCCTATGCGGCGGTTGAGTCTGGTGTTGCCTGTATGGATTATCCTGAATTTTATCCGCGTATCGAACATCGCTGCTACGGATAAGAGGGCTATCTATATAATCGTATTCAATTTATTGTTAGGCTGGCCGATTGATCCCAGTGAATACAATCGTTAAGAATGGAATTAGGTTCTCAATAAACGGTAGATAAGAGCAAAGAGCGCTAAGGAGCTAGCATGAAAAAAATTTCGATTATTGGTGCGGGGCGAGTTGGTGAGTCGACCGCACAGATTCTGGCCTATCGCGATAATGCTCATGAAGTGGTGTTGACCGATATTCGTGAAGGGGTTGCCAAAGGCACCGCATTAGATCTACAAGAGTCTGCACCGTTGTTCGGTTTTGATACCCGCGTGAATGGTAGTGAAAGTAATGAAGCCATTGCTGACTCTGACATTGTGGTGATTACTGCAGGTCTACCGCGCAAACCGGGGATGTCTCGTTCCGATGTATTAGAGGCAAATCTTGCGGTGATTCGTCCGATTGCGGATGATGTGATGAAATATGCGCCGCATGCGATGGTGATCTTAGTAACCAATCCTGTTGATGTGATGTCATACGCCTTCTGGAAAGCGACCGGTTGGGACCGCAGCCGCGTATTTGGACTTTCTGGTGTGTTGGATGCGGCGCGCATGGCGAGCTTTATCGCGATGGAAACCGGTTATTCAAACCTGGATGTCTCTGCGATGGTGCTGGGTGGCCATGGTGATTCAATGGTACCGATGATTAACTACACTACCATCAGTGGGATCCCAGTGAGCAACTTCATGGATGCTGAGGCGATTGGGCGCATCGTTGCTCGCACTAGAAATGGTGGGGCAGAGATCCTTGCACTGAAAAAAACCAGCAGTGCTAATGACTCTCCAGCGGCCGCAGTTGCGACTATGATTGATGCGATCTGTAATGATCGTAAACGCATCCTGCCTTGTGTCGCGATGCTCGATGGTGAGTATGGTGAAAAGGATATTGCCCTTGGTGTGCCTGTTGTACTGGGTTCGGGCGGGATGGAAAAGGTGATTGAGCTGCCGTTGAGTGAAGAAGAGAATCGCTTGTTCAAGCAGTCTTCAGAGCAGGTGACACAGGATATCGAATTAATATCCTGAACGAGGCTGATGAGAGGGAGATGAGTTAGATGAGGAAGCGTATTTTTACAATTACGGACAATGAAACAGGCAAGCGTATTGAGCTGCCTGGGTTAGTTGATGGCCAGGGTATTCCGGCGATTGATATCAGCACGCTCTACCGGGATCATGGTCTTCTCACTTTTGATCCTGGTTTTCAATCGACTGCAAGTTGCCGCAGTGGCATCACCTTTATTGATGGTGATGAAGGCATCCTGCGTTATCGTGGTTATCCGATTGAACAGTTGGCTGAAAAGAGCAGCTTTCTTGAGGTCTCTTACCTGTTGATGAATGGTGAGTTACCAAGCAAAGGTGGGCTGGAGGATTTTGTTAGCATGATCAGCCGCCATACGATGATCAAAGAGAGTCTACGAACTTTTTATAAAGGCTTCTATCACGACGCACACCCAATGGCGAGTATGGTGGGTGTTGTCGGCTCGCTGTCTGCCTTTTATCATGATTCAACGGATGTGCATGATCCACGTCATCGTGAAATTGCAGCACACCGCATGTTGGCGAAGATGCCGACCATTGCAGCGGCCTGTTATAAGTATTCAATTGGCGAGCCATTTATCTATCCAAAGAATAGCCTGAGTTATTGCGGTAACCTGTTACATATGATGTTCTCAGTGCCGAGTGAAGACTATGTGGTGGATCCGGTCGCTGAAAAAGCGCTGGATATGATTTTTATTCTGCATGCCGATCATGAGCAAAATGCGAGTACGGCGACGGTACGTCTGTCGGGCAGTTCGGGTTCTAATCCATTTGCCTGTATTTCATCGGGTATTACGGCTCTGTGGGGGCCGGCGCATGGTGGTGCGAATGAAGCGGTACTGCATATGCTGAATGAGATTGGCGATGCTTCAAATATTCCTAAATACATCGCAAAGGCGAAAGATAAAGATGACCCATTCCGCTTGATGGGGTTCGGTCATCGTGTCTATAAAAACCATGATCCGCGTGCGACGATTATCCGCAAGATGTGTCATGAGGTGTTAGAGAGGTTTGGTGATCCAAACGATCCATTGTTTGAGTTGGCGATGGGGCTGGAAGATATCGCACTAAAAGATGATTACTTCATCGAAAAGAAGCTCTATCCAAACGTGGATTTTTACTCAGGGATTATCTACAAGGCGCTGGGTATCCCAACCAATATGTTTACCGTGATGTTTGCGGTTGCACGTACTGTGGGTTGGGTATCGCAGTGGATGGAGATGATTGGTGAGCCGGGGCAGCGTATTGGGCGTCCGCGCCAGATGTATATGGGTGAGGATGTGCGTGACTATGTTGATGCTGGGAAACGTTAACTAAAGCCTATTCCTGCTGAAGTAGCTGTTGTACTTCGGAAATTGAAGCCCGCTGAATTGGTTTCCCATCCAGCGGGCTTTTTGGTGCCTGACGTATCCCTTTTTCAGGGAAGGCAGCCAGTTCTACGTTCGCTTCTTCATCTTCGATGATATAGAGAGGATAGCGTGTTACCTCACCATCACTGAAACGGTATTCACGTTCTTCAACATTAAAAGGGATGTGACGTTCGATAAGCAACCACTCTAGTGCCTGACTACTGTCTGTGAATAGATGAATGTTGATGGCCGAGTGGTGATCTGCACTACCGCGCAGTACTGGGCCAACCAGGCGCGGTGAAAAGTCATGTAGCAGGTTCATAATGTCGATGGCTGTTTTTCTGAGTGCCGCGAGTTCATTTGCTTGTTGCTGTGGTCGAAAGATGGACTGGTATTCTTTGAGTGCCTGCTCAATTTCAATATTACGCGGCATGCTCTGTTCGCCTGTGATGCCGAGGCGATTTGCCGCTTTTCGTTTGGCGATCTGAAAATCACTGATACGCTCTTCACTCATGATGCGCGCAGCTTCTGCCGCAAGCCGTTGACGCATGTGTTGTGTTTTATTTGATTGAGGCATGGCGAAATAGGTCTTAGAAGAGTTGTGCTGGTGGTTCATCCACTGTTGGGATGTTGTCTGGGTTATCAGTGGCGACAACAGGTTGTTTAACCCTGGGTTTGCTATAACGTGTTGGCGCATACTCACTTCTGAAGGTTTCAAAGATTGCGCCAGGTTGGTTACTCTCTGCAAGCAGGCCATTTTCAGGGTCGATTCGAACTGTGACCAGTCCAGCAGGGCGCTCAAATGGTTTTTCAGGCGTACCCTTCAGCGCTTCTTTCATGTAATAGATCCACATCGGCAGTGCCGCGCGCCCACCTGTTTCACGATTCCCAAGGGAGCGCACATGATCAAATCCCACCCAGGCGATGGTTGCAACATCTGCGTTATAGCCAGAGAACCAGGCATCCTGCTGGTCATTGGTGGTGCCGGTCTTACCTGCGAGGTCACCTCGTTTTAACTGGAGTGCACGTCGTCCGGTGCCACGTTTAACTACATCACGAAGCATTGAGGTGACTAGATAGATGTTCTCTTCAGATGCCACGCGCTCTGCGATATTAAGGGGTAGTGGTAATGAACCATCGTTAGATTCATCTAAGATCATGACGTCAATTTCATCTGCTGAAAGGGTGCAATCCTGATGGCAGACGGTGGCTGGATTAGCCTCAAACACAACCCTATCATCCGCATCCATAATTTTTTGAATGAAGTGAGGTGTTACCCTGTAACCACCATTGGCAAGAGTGGCGTAGCCAGCTGAGAGCTGCAGTGGTGTGATTGCACCGCTGCCGAGTGCTAGAGAGAGATCGCGAGGTAGGCTGTTGGCATCAAAGCCGAAGCGACTGACATACTCAAGCGCATAAGAAATACCAATGGAGCGCATTAAACGGATAGAGACCAGGTTGCGGGATTTAATGAGTGCCTGACGTAGGCGAGTGGGGCCAAAAAATTTACCACTATAATTTTCTGGGCGCCAGGCGCTTTCGAGACCAGGATCATCAAATACAACAGGGGCATCGTTGATCATGCTGGCGGTAGTGAAGCCTTTCTCAAGCGCTGCGGAATAGATAAAGGGTTTGAAATTTGAGCCGGGCTGGCGAGTAGCCTGGGTAACACGATTGAAGTTGCTGCGATGAAAGTCATAGCCGCCATTGAGTGCCATGATGTGGCCATCATGCGCGGAGACAGAAATCAGAGCGCCCTCAGTCTGTGGCGGTTGGGATAAGCGCCAGCCATGTTTTGGATCTGTCTGAACATAGATCAGATCGCCTTCTTTAAGTACGTCGGCAGCTGTTTTTAGTTTTGGACCGCGCCTGTTGTCATCAATATAGGTGCGTGCCCAGGAGAGACCTCCCCAAGGGATATGCACAATATGATCGGTTTCAGCGTTAAGCAGTACCGTGATGGCATTTTCCTCAAGGGTTAATACCACCGCCGCAGTTAGATAACCGACTTTAGGAATTCTTCTGAATAACTGATGCCATGATTCAATGGCCGGTAGATTGGAAAAATCGACATGCCCAAGTGTGCCGCGATAGCCGTGACGTGAATCATAGTCGAGCAGGGCGCGTCGTAGCGCATTATTGGCAGCGACTTGCAGACGAGAATCGATGGTGGTGATGACCTTGTAACCACCGGTATAAGTCTGTTCATCACCATACTGTTTTACCATCTGTGAGCGCACCATTTCAGCAATATGTGGTGCTGAGACTTCAATCGAAAGGCCATGAAGCTTCGCACTGTCTTCTGTATTGAGTGCATCTTCATAGGTATCGGTATCAATGTAGTTAAGCGCATGCATACGTCCAAGCACATAATTACGTCGAGTAACGGCTCGTTTTGAGTTGGTAACAGGGTTAAAGCGAGACGGTGCTTTTGGCAGGCCCGCAATCATGGCCATTTCAGCAATCGTGAGCTGATCAATTTTCTTACCATAATAAACCTGTGCTGCAGCCGCAATGCCGTAGGAGCGGTGGCCAAGATAGATCTTATTAAGATATAGCTCAAGGATCTCTTCTTTGGTTAGTTCGTTTTCAATTCTGAAAGAGAGAAAGATCTCATTTACTTTTCGAAGATAGGTTTTTTCACTGCTTAAAAAGAAGTTGCGAGCGACCTGCATGGTAATGGTGCTACCACCCTGTGATTTCTTACCCGTCATCGCAAGATTGATGACGGCGCGAAGAATCCCCTGGTAATCGACGCCGGGATGTTCAAAGTAGCGATTATCTTCGGCCGACAGGATTGCATCGATCATTGGTTGTGGGGTTTCGTTGAACTTTAAGGGCGATCGCTTCATTTCGCCAAATTCAGAAATCAGTTTTTTATCTGCAGTATAAACACGCAGTGGCACCTGAAGTCTTACCTCTTTTAATGTCTCAATCGAAGGAAGGTCGGGCGATAGATAGAGATAGACGCCAAAAACAGTTGAGATGCCAAGCATGAAGAGTGCCGAGAGTGTGATTAGCGTAGTTTTAAATAGTTTCTTTATAAATTTCATTGCTTCGTGTCAGGTAAAATACAGATTATGAATTTATCTTAGTAATATTATAAAACTTTTTACGACAGCGGACGATAACATCTGTGACGTTAGGAAATAAATATTGTTTTTTAATTACCAGGTACCTATAGTTCAAAATGAGATTGAAATCACAGCACAATAGTTTGTCATTTTTGTTAGTGGGCCATAAAGGGATATAAGGTGCAATTTTTTAAAAAAGCAGCACCGCCATTAATAGGACTTGATATCAGTTCAACAGCCGTTAAATTGCTGGAATTAAGTCAAACGGCTGGCGGACGTTATCGAGTTGATAGTTACACGGTGGTGCCATTGCCGCCCGATGCTGTAGCAGAAAAGAATATCGTTGATGTTGAGGCTGTCGGTAGCGCCATTTCTCGCGCACTGACTCGGGCTGGCACGCGCACAAAGAATGCCTCGGTTGCAGTGGCAGGTTCTGCTGTCATTACCAAGGTTATCACAATGCCAGCATCACTGTCAGATGATGATATGTTAGAGCAGATTCAGGGGGAGGCCGATCAATATATTCCTTTTCCGATGGAAGAGATCAATTTAGATTTTCAGGTACTTGGCCCTACAGAGAATGACGAAACTTCTGTTGATGTGATGTTGGCCGCTTCACGCAGTGAAAACATTGATGTTCGTGTTGCGGCGCTGGATATTGCAGGCATGAAGGCCGAAGTGGTTGATGTTGAGGCATTTGCAATGGAAACCGCATTTTCGTTACTGGGCCAGCAGCTGCCTGATAACGGCAGCGAAAAAACGATTGCAGTAATCGATGTGGGCGCCACGATGACGATTCTGAATGTCTTGCATGATTTTAAAACCATTTATACACGAGAGCAGGTTTTTGGCGGCAAGCAGCTAACAGAAGAGATCCAGCAGCGTTATGGCCTTTCTTATGATGAAGCTGGGATGGCAAAGAAACAGGGTGGTCTGCCTGATAACTATACCAGTGAAGTCCTACAGCCTTTTAAAGAGGGGTTGGCACAACAGGTAAGTCGATCATTGCAGTTTTTCTTTTCATCGAGTCAGTACAGTAGTGTTGATCATATTGTACTGGCGGGTGGGTGTGCATCAATCGACGGCATTGATGAGATGATAGAGGAAAAGCTAGGTATTACTACTTCAGTTGCTAATCCCTTTATGGATATGACCTTTTCATCGAAGATCAAGCCAGATGTTATTAGTAATGATGCGCCCGCACTGATGATTGCGTGTGGTTTAGCGATTAGGAGATTTGACTAATGACGCGCATTAATCTATTGCCATGGCGAGAACGACAAAGCAAAGAGCTACAGCGACAGTTTGCATCGATTGCAGGTGGTGCAGTGGTGTTGATGGGAGCCATTATTTTTTATGTCCATCTTCATATGGCATCGCTAATTGATGTGCAGGGCGCTAGAAATGATTTTTTGAATAAAGAAATTGCTGCGGTCGAGGAAAAGATAAAAGAAATCAAAGGGCTGGAGAGCGAAAAGCAAAATCTATTGGCAAGGATGGACGTTATTCAGCAATTACAGACACGACGGCCTGAAATTGTGCATCTGTTTGATGAATTTGTGAAAAATGTACCAGAAGGGGTTTACCTGACTGGAATTACTCAGAGTGCTACAGCGATTAAAATAACAGGTGTAGCACAGTCAAATGCGACGGTATCGACGTTTATGCGTCGGTTAGATGAATCTGAATGGCTTTCTAATCCAAGCCTGGAAGTGATAAAGGCGAATCTTAAAGGGCGTATTCGCACCAGTATTTTTACGCTTAATGTTGACCAGACTGTTCCTCTTGAAGAAGCTAGTGAAGAGGGAGTATAGGAGAAATCATGGCGATTGATCTAAATATTGATTTCTCTGAACTGGGTAAAATTGACCCTAATGATGTCTCTAAGTGGCCAATGGCGCTTAAGGCCATTGTTATTATGGCTTTATCTGCGGGTGTGTTAGGTGCGGGTTATTGGTTTAACACCCAGGATCAAATAGCGGCACTGAAAGTGGCGGAAAAGAAAGAGCAAGAATTGAAGGACGTGTACAAAATCAAGCAATCAAAGGCGGCGAATCTGGAGGCATACAGGGAGCAGATGGATGAAATGAAGCTATCATTTGGTGCGATGTTGCGCCAGTTACCAAGTAAAACTGAAGTGGCTGAATTGCTGGTAGATGTTTCTCAAACAGGCTTAAACAATGGGCTTGAATTTGATTTGTTTAAACCGGATGCTGAAGTACCAGCAGAGTTCTATGCAGAACTGCCCATTAAAGTAAGAGTGTCTGGAAGCTACCACGAATTTGGTAAATTTGTCAGTGATTTAGCTGAACTCCCCAGGATTGTAACGCTGCATGATTTTACAATAAAGCCTGGTAAGGGCGCGATAAAAAGTGGTGAAAGTTCGTTGATTATGGAGGCTACGGCTAAGACGTATCGTTATATTGAGGAAGAAGAGTAGCATGTTAAAAAGAGGACTCAATATAGGCGAGAACAGTGGCCAGACACTAAGCGATGGTACCAGGGGAGGTTTAATTCAAACTTGTTATGTTGGGTTATGCCTGGGTGCTGTTGTGATGCTTTCTGCCTGTAGTAGTGGTGGTACTGGTGATTTAGAGGACTTCGTCGCTAAAGTCAAGGTGGGGAATCCTGGGCGAGTTGAGCCACTGCCAGAATTAAAACCATTTGAGCACTATACTTACAGTGCCTATCTTGACGAAATTAAAGATCCATTTGTCACTTGGGAAACGATGAGTCCGAAGGTTGATCGTATGAAGAAACCTGTAGGTGTGAATGATGGTGTATTTCCTGACGGCGAGCGCACTAGAGAGGCATTGGAATCATATCCGCTGGAAACGCTCACTATGATGGGAACGCTTGAGTATTCAAATGAGAATTGGGGGCTGATTAAGGCGCCTGATGGAATTATCTACAGGGTAAAAAGCGGGAGTTACATCGGGCAAAATCACGGCAAAATATCCAAGGTAAGTATCGAGGATATTGCTCTTGTTGAAATTGTCTCCGACGGCCTTGGTGGGTGGGAAAATCGGTCTGCAGAGTTATCCCTGAATGAAGAATGAAATGGATTGGGAGAGTTGGAAAATGAAAACCCAGAGCTTTAGTCGTTTGAAATGGCGTATGAAAAACTTGTTGCGCCAAACACAGCTGGGAAAGGCGTTTGTATCCTTATTTATAGTGTTCTCTCTACCCGTGTATGCGCTTGACGTCGCCGATGTTCAGAGTGAAACAGCACAGGTGTTGGAGGATGTGGGTTTTGTCTCTCTACCTGGCGATCAGGTACAGATTAAACTATCTATTTCTGGTATGACGGAGGTTGTACAGCCACTGAGTTTCACGATCGATAATCCAGCCCGCATTGCATTGGATTTCCCTGGTACCACTAGTAACGTCGCAAAAAAAACCCCGATAGGAATGGGTATTGCGCGTAGTATTAATGCTGTGGAGGCAAAGGGACGGACACGGGTGGTACTGAATTTAGTAAGAATGGTTCCATACGAAACCCGCGTTGATGGTAGTGATTTTTACATCATTCTTGGTAGCGATGCGGTGAAAGAGACAGTAGCAGCCCTGAGTGAGGATGGCGAGGTGGTTCACGAGGTTGTGGAAAAATCGCATGAAATTAAAAACATTGATTTTAGGCGAGGTAAAAATGGCGAAGCCCATATTGTTGTGACGCTGTCTGATTCGGCCACTCCCGTCAATATTACAGAAGAGAGTGGTAATGTTGTATTGGACTTTCTTGATGCAACATTACCTGAGGAGTTTATTCGTCGCCTGGATGTGATTGATTTTGCAACACCCGTTACCACCATTGATAGTTTTATGGAAAAACGAAATGCGCGATTGATTATCAAGGCTGAAGGTGACTATGAGCAATTGGCATACCAGGCGAATGAAACATTTACGCTAGAAATTGCGCCGCTATCAGAAGAAGAAAAAGAGATTAAAAAAGATAAATTTGGTTATTCAGGAGAGCGACTCTCCCTTAACTTTCAGGATATTGAGATTCGAGCTGTCTTGCAGCTAATAGCGGATTTTACTGATATTAATATGGTGACAAGTGATACGGTGCAGGGCAGTGTGACATTACGTTTACAAAATGTCCCCTGGGATCAGGCATTAGACCTTATTCTGAAGACAAAAGGACTGGCTAAGCGTAAGCAGGGCAGTGTGATGTTGATTGCGCCCAGTGAGGAAATTAGCGCACGCGAAAAGCAGGAGTTTGAGTCTCTAAAGCAGGTTGATGAACTTGCGCCGCTTTTTTCTGAAGTAATTCAAATTAACTATGCTAAGGCGGCTGATATTGCTGGGATTTTATCATCATCTGATAATTCGATGATGTCAGGTAGAGGGCGTGTGTCGGTTGATGAACGAACCAATAATTTGTTGATTCGTGATACACCTGAAAAGCTTGAAGAGATACTGCGGCTTATTGATGACCTTGATATTGCGGTGAGGCAGGTGTTGATTGAATCGCGTATTGTGATTGCAAATGATGACTTTAAGCGCGACGTAGGGGCACGGTTTGGTGCCTCGGGTTTGAAAAATCAAGGAAGTGGCAACCAGGAGATAACATCCGGTTCTCTTAACGGCACAACTCAGATTGGTAATGGCGATGTCTGGGAGTTCAATGATCGCATGAACGTAAATTTACCCGTGATTGGTGATGCGGGTTCGCTTGGTCTGGCTGTTTTAGGGGCTAATTTTTTGATAGAGATGGAGCTTTCTGCTATGCAGGCAGAAGGAAAAGGGGAGGTAGTGTCCAGTCCTCGTGTCATTACTTCCAATCAGTCGACGGGTGTTATTGAGCAGGGTGTGGAAGTGCCCTATCAAGAGGCCTCGTCTAGTGGTGCGACATCGACTTCCTTTAAAAAGGCCGTGCTAAGTCTTGAGGTGACCCCACAAATCACACCTGATGATCGAATCATTATGGATTTGATTGTTAAAAAAGATAATGTACTCAGGGTTGCTGGGGGCGGCACTATTCCGAGTATTGAGACGCGTGAAGTTCAGACGCAAGTGCTGGTTGAGAATGGGGAAACGGTAGTTTTGGGCGGCATTTATGAGCAAAACAAGAGTGATGGCGTAGAAAAAGTACCTTTTTTTGGGGATATTCCGGTGATTGGGGCGCTGTTTAGAAGAACGGTTAAGCAGGATGCTAAAAATGAACTGTTAATTTTTGTGACACCCAAGATTCTTAAGGAGTCGTTAGGGGCGCGTTAATGAATTATCCAGTCTGTTAAATGTGGAGCAAGCCGGGGAATCTCCCGGCTTTTTTCTGCCTGATAATTATAACTACTTGATTTATTTTTTAAAAAATGGCATATCTTCTCGTATATGGACGAGTTGAATAATATATTTCTAGTGGGGCCGATGGGGTCGGGGAAAACGACTATCGGGCGGCAGTTGGCAAAAGTGCTTGAGCGAGAGTTTGTCGATAGTGATCATGAAATTTCCCATCGAACTGGTGCGGATATTCCATGGATCTTTGATATTGAAGGTGAAGCGGGTTTTCGTGAGCGCGAGCGCTCAGTGATTGATGACTTAACCCAGCGGCAGGGGATAGTCCTTGCCACGGGCGGCGGTGCTGTTCTCGATACTGGTAATCGTCAATGTCTTGCTTCTCGTGGCACAACCATTTATCTATCAGCATCGATCGACCAGCTTCATATGCGTACGGCAAAAGATCGCAATCGTCCGTTATTGCAAACTGATGATCCTCGCGCAAAGCTTGAAGCATTGATGCTGATTCGTGACCCACTATACCGAGAGGTCGCCGATATCGTGGTTGATACCGATGACAGAAGTGTGCGTGCGACGGTGCAGTATGTGATTGATGAGATTTCTCTACAGTCGAGTAGTTAGCCCAAGCATAGTGTATGACCTTATATATAATCCTAAATTAATCAGTTGAATCTACCTCGCTACCATTCAACTGATTAATTTAGGATAATGATGCAAATTAATTTAGGTAGAGCGGTTTCATGAAAACGTTTGATGTCGACTTGGGTGAGCGTAGTTATCCCATCTTTATCGGTGGGCAATTGCTTGCTCACCCTGAACTGCTTGCACCATATATTGTTGGTCAGCAGGTGGTCGTAGTGAGTAACGAGACAGTTGCGCCACTTTATCTTGATCAATTAAAGGCCTCTCTCACAGCGTTTGAATGTGAAAGCATTATTTTGCCCGATGGCGAGCGATTCAAGACGTTGGAGTATCTGAATGCGATTTTCGATGGCCTGTTAAGCGCGCGATGTGGCCGTGATGTCACGTTGATTGCATTGGGTGGTGGTGTGGTGGGTGATATGACGGGGTTTGCTGCGGCATCCTATCAACGCGGTGTTAACTTTATTCAGGTGCCGACCACGGTGCTTGCGCAGGTTGATTCATCTGTGGGCGGTAAAACAGGGGTCAATCACTCGTTAGGAAAAAACATGATCGGTGCTTTTCATCAGCCGCAGGCCGTGTTGGCTGATACGTCAGTGCTGGCAACATTGGATGACCGTCAGTTGAGTGCAGGGATTGCCGAAATCATTAAATATGGCCTGATCAGTGATGAGCCTTTTTTCTGTTGGTTGGAAGAAAACATGTCACGTTTGCTGGCGCGCGATGATGAAACGCTTATTTATGCAATTGAGCGTTCATGCCGCAATAAGGCAGAGATTGTCGTACAAGATGAAAAAGAGAGCGGGGTACGCGCGTTGTTAAACTTGGGGCACACCTTTGGCCATGCGATTGAAGCGGGCATGGGGTATGGCAAGTGGCTTCATGGAGAGGCGGTTGCTGTAGGCACTTGCATCGCGGCGGATCTTTCACGGCGACAAGGCTGGATTGATGCTGCCGCAGTGGCGCGAGTCATTGCGCTAACAGAGGCGGCAAATCTACCCACGCAAGCACCTGCTGAACTTTCAGTTGCGAAGTTTAATGAGCTGATGGCGGTGGATAAGAAAGTGAAGGCGGGTAGGCTGCGTCTGGTTTTACTGAGGGGGATTGGCGAAGCCATTGTTTCGGCAGATTTTGATGGTGATTTAATGAACGCTAGCATCGAAGCCTGCCGGGAGTCATAACAACGTGAATTCCTCTTTGGCACTTTATGCAGCAACGGTTACCAACTCACGTGGACGTCGGCATCAGGAGGCCCCGCCAAATTACCGCACAGAATATCAGCGAGATCGAGATCGAATTGTTCACTCCGCCGCCTTTCGCCGTCTTGAATACAAGACGCAGGTCTTTGTCAATCACGAAGGTGACATGTTTCGCACACGTTTGACGCATTCGGTTGAAGTGGCGCAAATTGCCCGCTCGATTTGTCGTATCTTAAATCTGAATGAAGACCTGGTTGAGGCAATTGCGCTCGCGCATGACCTTGGTCACACCCCATTTGGCCATGCAGGACAGGACTCGCTGAATCGTTGTATGAGTGAGTTCGGTGGCTTTGAACATAACCTTCAGTCGTTGCGCGTGGTAGATGAACTTGAAGAGCGCTATGCAGAATTCAGTGGGCTCAATCTCACTTATGAATCACGTGAAGGTATATTGAAACACTGCTCGTCCTATCGTGCAAAAGAGCTGGGTGAATTAGGCGAGCGCTTTATTAACAGGCAGCAGCCGAGTCTTGAGGCGCAGCTTGCCAATGTGGCGGATGAAATCGCCTATAACAACCATGATATGGATGATGGCATGCGCTCCGGTTTGATCACGCTGGAGCAGCTATGTGAGATGACGCTATTTGCCGGGCAGTATGAGTTTGTGGTTGGCCATTACAAAAATCTCACCGAACGCCGCACAATACATGAAGTGGTGCGACGCATGATTAATGCACAGGTAACGGATCTTATCGAGACCAGTATTGCGAACATTAAAAATGCTGCACCACAAACGATTGATGACATTCGTCAGCAGGAAAAGCCGTTGATCTGTTTTAGCGAAGAGATGTATGCCTATAATCTGGAGTTAAAACGCTTCCTTCGTAGGGGCCTATATCAACATTATCGTGTCCGACGCATGAGCACTAAGGCTGATCGAATTATCAAATCATTGTTTGATATTTTTGTAGAAGACCAGCACCTTCTACCGCCAGAATACGATAGCAAAGTGTCTCGAATGGAAAGGGCAGAGGGTGAGACGGGCAAGGCGCGCGTGGTAGCCGATTATATTGCAGGGATGACAGACCGTTATGCGATTGGCGAATTTGAACGCCTCTTTAATCCTTCGCAATTAACCTGAATCGAGTCGACGATGCGGATTTATATGCAGACAGCGGTGGAAGAGAGCGTGCCGATGCGTTTCTGTCAGCTGATCCTGCAGCAAGATTTGCTGGGTGGCTGGACATTGATAAAAGAGCATGGCACACAGGGATCAAAGGGTCGACTTCAGCATGAGCACCACGAAAGTTATGTCGATGCTGAAAATGCAATGATGCGTGCGCGTGATGTACTGTCGAATAAAGGCTACCGGGTGGTTTTTATCCGTGGTGAGGCAATCTCTTAGTGACGGAGGAAAAAATCAATAGCGATTCATCTGCCAGCGGCGGTTATCTAAGTCTATATGGATTGACGCGCGAGCCATTTAGCGGCGAGATGTTGCCAGCATCTTTTTATCCCGGCGCAACACGTGAGCAACGTCTTAACCTGCTGTTGCACCTAATCCCATTGGGTGAAGTTTTACTGATTACCGGTATGGCAGGGATTGGTAAAACCACGCTGCTGGAGCAGTTTCTTGCCAGGGGGAAAGAGTCCTGGCGTATCTGTCGGCTTGATGGTAGTACGGGGCTGGATTCAAACGTATTGTTACAACAGTTGGTGCAGACATTTTTGCCTGAGGTTGCGGGACAAACAGAGCTAGCCGAAATGGAGCGACTGCTGATCACTCAGTTGCAGTTACTACGCAAGAATGCACAGCAAGCGATGCTGTTGATCGATAATGCGCAACATATTTCTGAGTCAGGCTTGCGAGCACTGAGCAAGTTTATTGTTGCCGACGCAGAGGAAGAGAAGCTGCTGGGGATGGTGTTATTTAGTGAGCCGAAGATTGAAGAGAAGCTCAATAACCCCGCACTGCAAGTGCTGCGAAGTCAAATCAAGCATACCTTTGAGTTGCCGTTGTTAAGCGAAGAGGAGACACAGCAGTATCTTGATTATCGCATTCAGGCCGCAGGATTTCAGGGGAGCAGCCCTTTTACTGCGGCGGTCAACAAGGCTGTTTTTGGTGCATCAGAAGGTTTGCCGGTAAAGATTAACGAATTGGCTCAGGCGGTGATACAAAATAAACAGCATGTTGTGGCACCAGCTCCAGTAGTAGTTGAAGAAGAGGTTGGCGTTGATTCAGCGGTGAAGCGTAAGATGAGAGGTATATCGCCATCAATCATCTGGTCACTTGCCGTTGCTACAGTGTTAGCGGCTGTGTTGGTATTTCAAGATGAATTTAATGCGTTGTTCAGTCCGCCTGCTGCGCAGGTTGAAACGGTGGTGACAAAAGAGCTTGTTGAGCTACTAGAAGAGGTGGTGGAAGAGCGTGTTATACAAGGTGCCGTGCCAAAAGTGGCGAAAGAAGTTGTTGAGGATGTTGAGCAGGGAAAAGTGGTCGAGCCTGAGGTTACAGAACAGGCAGTAGAAGTTAAAGCGCTTGCTGCTGATACTTTGGAGGTGATTGAGCTAAATGAAAAGATGCCATTGGCCGCTGAAAAAGCGGGGGTAGTTGCGCCTACGATAACCGAGCCAGCGAGACCCGAGCCAGCGAGACCCGTTTTGCCAGTTGCTGCAACGAAGAAGGAGGTAGCTCAAAAGGCCCCTGTGGAGGCTAGGATTTCTGTGCCAAAACGTGACTGGGTGAGCGTACAGCCTGCCAACGCGTATACATTGCAAATTGTGGCACAGGAGAAGGCGCAGAAACGAGAGGCGTTTATCAGCCGTTTTGAGCTGGAAAACAAGGTTGAGCGCTTCAGTACTAATAAAAAAGGTGTGCGCTGGTATGTGGCGGTGATCGGTGTCTATGAATCGCGCACCAAAGCGCTTGAGGCGAGTCGTCAATTGCCGCAAGGGGTTGTGCCGTGGGTGCGTAGTTTTGCATCTATTCAAAAAGAGTTGTGGCAGGGAGGGCTTGCCAGGCGTGTTGTCAAAAAGGCCGAGAGTGATGTGCTTAAGTCATCGTCCTCTGACAGGGTGAATTCGCAATCAGTGCTGACAGATCAGGAGCGCTGGGTTCTGGCACGTTCGCCTGAGCACTATGTCCTGCAGTTGGCGGCATTTGAAAAAGAGACTAAGACACGCGCGTTTATCGAGAGCCACCAGTTACAGGATACAGGTCGACTGGTGCGATTAATTAATAAAGGGCGGCTTTGGCATGTCGCGATTTATGGTGACGTGGCAAATCGTTCAGCGGCACTACAGTTGGCGAATGACCTTGAGAATAGCAAGGGTGTTTCACGACCGTGGGTACGCTCGTTTGGCTCATTACAGCGCGCGGTAGAGAAAATTCAGCAGAAATAGCCGTGTTAGCGTGTACCAGCACCATAGGGAATTCTATTATATTACTTTTATTTCAATAAGTTATATTGATTTCGGTGGGTAATCAATAATGTGCTGATATTGAATGGCAGCGCTCAGGCGGGTATACTTCGGCGGCCTGGTCTGTATGGAGTGTCCGCACCTCTGCGCACGGCCATTATTTGACCTTGTTTGCGCAAGAAACAACCAGGCAGGATGTGACAGAGAATCCCCCGCCCCGATCGATTGGGACGCTTTGGGGTGCATTGAGGAGGCGTTGGTTTTATCTCTTCGCGCATCTGCTGTTTAAAGGGTGTCCGCGCACTTGAGAGAGAGGCGCGTCGTACATTTCGGAAATATTTTTTGAGAGGAACAAACTATTGTCCCGTCAAACACGACCTTCTAAACAAGGTTTATATGATCCTGCCTATGAGCATGATGCCTGTGGTGTTGGCTTTGTCGCAAATATAAAAGGCGTAAAGAGCCACGCGACGGTACGTCAGGGTCTTACGATTCTTGAGAACCTTGAACATCGCGGCGCGGTGGGTGCCGACCCGCTGGCCGGTGATGGCGCAGGTCTGTTGTTGCAGCTTCCTGACCAGTTTTTCCGTGAAGAGTGTGCTGCGGGTGGCGTTACCCTGCCAGCCGCGGGCGCTTACGGTGTGGGCATGCTCTTTCTGCCGCAGAATGCGGATGATTGTCAGGCGTGTGAACTGCTGATTGAAAGCACGATCGAAGATGAAGGGCAGGCGGTATTGGGATGGCGTGATGTGCCGACCGACAATAGCGGCCTGGGTGAAAGTGTGAAGGCGGTTGAACCGGTTGTTCGCCAGATTTTCATCGGACGTGGTGATAACTGCGCCGATACCGACGCCTTTGAGCGCAAACTGTTTGTAATCCGAAAACTTGCAGAGAACGCAGTTGCGACCTCGGGGATGGAAGAGAGCGGTCAGTTTTATGTCCCCTCTTTTTCTGCGCGTACCATCAACTATAAGGGAATGCTGCTTTCCAATCAGGTTGACTCCTATTTTAGAGATCTGAATGACAAGCGTGTTGTTTCAGCATTGGCGCTGGTTCATCAGCGTTTCTCAACCAACACCTTCCCGTCGTGGGATCTGGCCCATCCATTCCGTATGATTGCGCATAACGGTGAGATCAACACCGTGCGTGGCAACATCAACTGGATGGCGGCGCGTCGCCACGCAATGGCGTCAAACCTGCTGGGTGACGATCTTGAAAAGCTGTGGCCACTGATCACCGAAGGGCAGTCGGATTCGGCCTGTTTTGATAATGCGCTGGAACTGCTGGTTGCCGGTGGCTACTCGATGGCACATGCGATGATGATGTTGATTCCTGAGGCGTGGTCCGGTAACCCACTAATGGATGAAAAGCGCCGCGCCTTTTACGAATACCACGCGGCATTGATGGAGCCGTGGGATGGCCCCGCTGCGGTCGCCTTTACCGATGGCCGCCAGATTGGTGCGACGCTGGACCGTAATGGCCTGCGCCCGGCACGTTATGTGATCACCGAAGATGACACCGTGATGATGGCCTCTGAAATGGGTGTGCTTGATTTCGCTGATGAAAAGATCATCAAGAAGTGGCGTCTGCAACCAGGCAAGATGTTTATGATCGATCTGGAACAGGGTCGTATCATCGATGATGCAGAGCTGAAGGCCGATCTTGCTAATTCACACGACTATCAGGCGTGGCTCGACAAGACTCAGATCCACCTCAAAGATCTACCCGCAGTGGATGTACCTGCCGGTTTTGACGCGGACACCTTGCTCAATCGTCAGCAGGCATTTGGTTTTTCTCAGGAAGATATCAAAACCATCATGACCCCGATGGCGATGACTGGCCAGGAAGGGACCGGTTCGATGGGAACCGATACCCCGATCGCGGTTCTGTCGAGTAAAGCCAAACCGCTGTTTAACTATTTCAAACAGAACTTTGCACAGGTAACTAATCCACCGATCGATCCGATTCGTGAAGAGTCAGTGATGTCGCTGGTCTCTTTGATTGGCCCACGTCCAAATCTACTGGGCCGTGATGAAGCGGGTAGCCACATGCGGCTTGAAGTATCGCAGCCGGTATTGACCAACGAAGACCTTGATCGTATTCGTCATATTAAAGATCACACCGATGGTGCCTTTAGCACTTGTACACTGAATATCTGCTACCCATCTGACCTTGGTGCCGAGGGTATGGAGAAGGCGATTGCTGATCTCTGTGAAAAATCCGAAAGCGGAGTAAAAGAAGGTTACAACATTGTGATCCTGTCGGATCGTGCGGTTGATGCGCAACACGTTGCGATCCCGGCGGCCCTTGCCACCTCTGCCGTCCATCAGCATCTGGTACGTGCCGGTTTGCGTACCGAAGCGGGTCTTGTGGTTGAGACGGGCGCAGCGCGTGAGAATCACCACTTTGCTGTGCTGGCCGGTTACGGTGCCGAAGCGGTTAACCCGTACCTTGCGTTTGAAACGCTTTGTTCTATTAAAGATAGCCTGCCTGAAAAGCTTGATGAAGCCGAGTTACAGAAACGTTACATCAAGGCGGTGGGTAAAGGGCTGCTGAAAGTGATGTCGAAGATGGGTATCTCTACCTATCAATCTTATTGTGGCGCACAGATCTTTGATGCAGTTGGCCTTTCGACTGCCTTTGTTGATCAGTATTTTACGGGTACCGTCACCACCATCGAAGGTGTAGATCTGTTAGAAGTTGCACAGGAAGCAGTTAGCTGGCATCGCAATGCCTATGGTGATGTACCAATTTACCGCAGCATGCTCGATGTGGGCGGAGACTATGCACTGCGTGTGCGTGGTGAAGATCATGTCTGGACAGCTGATACGATCTCTAAACTACAGCATGCTACTCGCGCCAACGATGCGACCACGTACGCTGAATATGCCAAGCTGATTAACGAAAGCAGTGAGCGCCTGTTAACACTGCGCGGCTTATTTAAGTTCAACTCTGATAATGCAGCGGTACCACTCGACGAAGTCGAAGATGCCAAAGATATCGTCAAACGTTTTGTAACCGGGGCGATGTCATTTGGTTCGATCTCGCATGAAGCCCACTCAACACTGGCGATTGCGATGAACCGCATCGGTGGCAAGTCGAATACTGGTGAAGGTGGTGAAGAGCGTTCGCGCTTCAAACCATTGCCCAATGGTGACTCGATGCGTTCTGCGATCAAGCAGGTGGCATCGGGACGTTTTGGTGTCACCGTTGAATATCTGGTGAATGCCGATGAGATTCAGATCAAGATGGCGCAGGGTGCCAAGCCGGGCGAAGGTGGTCAGTTACCGGGTCATAAGGTGAACCAGGTGATTGCACGTGTGCGTCACTCAACACCGGGTGTGGGACTAATTTCACCGCCACCGCATCATGATATCTACTCGATCGAAGATCTGGCGCAGCTGGTCCATGATCTGAAAAATGTCAATCCAAAGGCACGCATCAGCGTCAAGCTGGTCTCTGAGGTGGGTGTCGGTACGGTTGCGACGGGTGTCTCGAAGGCGCATGCTGATCACGTCACCATCTCAGGTTTTGATGGCGGTACCGGTGCAAGTCCACTAACCTCAATTAAACATGCCGGTTCACCGTGGGAGATCGGTCTTGCCGAGACCCATCAGACACTGGTGATGAACAAGCTACGCGGCCGTATCTCGGTACAGGTCGATGGCGGTATGCGTACCGGTCGTGACGTTGTGGTTGGTGCGCTGTTGGGTGCCGATGAATTTGGTTTTGCCACCGCGCCACTGATTGTTGAAGGGTGTTTGATGATGCGTAAGTGTCACCTCAATACCTGTCCAGTCGGTGTTGCCACGCAAGACCCTGAACTGCGTAAACGCTTTACCGGCAAACCAGATCATGTGGTGAACTACTTCTTTATGGTCGCCGAAGAGATTCGTCAGATAATGGCTGAGCTGGGCTTCCGTAAGTTTGATGACATGATCGGTCGTTCTGAATTCCTCGATATGAATCGTGCAATCAACCACTGGAAGGCGAAAGGACTGGATTTCTCTCGCGTCCTTTATAAGCCGGAAGCGGGGCCAGGTGTCGCGATCTATAACTGCGAAACACAGGAGCATGGCCTTGAGCATGCACTGGATAATAAGCTGATTGCTGAAGCGGCGCCGGCATTAGAACGTGGTGAAGCGGTAACGATTGAAACACCAATCACCAATGTTAACCGTACCTTCGGTGCGATGTTGTCGGGTCGTGTTGCTGAGCGTTATGGCCTTGAAGGGCTGCCGGAAGATACCATCTCGATTAAGGCGCGCGGTATCGCGGGTCAGAGTTTTGGTTCTTTTGTCGCGCACGGTGTCAGTATTGAGCTGATCGGCGAAGCGAATGACTATGTAGGTAAAGGGCTGTCCGGTGGACGCCTGGTGATCTATCCACCTAAGGAATGTCCTATTGTTCCTGAAGAGAACATCATCGTTGGTAACACCGTGCTTTATGGTGCGATCAGCGGTGAGGGATATTTCCGTGGTGTTGCAGGTGAGCGTTTCGCAGTACGTAACTCAGGTGCGACCACCGTTGTAGAAGGTGTCGGTGATCACGGTTGTGAATACATGACTGGTGGCGTTGTCGTCGTACTCGGCCAGACCGGACGTAACTTTGCTGCTGGCATGAGTGGCGGTATCGCTTACGTACTCGATGAAGCGGGTGACTTCAAACAGCGTTGCAACATGGCGATGGTTGACCTTGAGCCGATCCCGGCAGAAGACGATTCACTTGAATTGCTTGAGCAACAGGGTGGTGAACTGGAGACACACGGTAGCGTCGATATTCAGAGTGACATGACGCGTTATGATGCACTGCGTCTGAAACATCTGATCGAACGCCACATACACTATACGGATAGTGGCCGTGCACGTGAAATTTTAGATAACTGGGATGCATGGTTGCCGAAGTTTGTGAAGGTGATGCCGGTTGATTATCGTCGTGCACTGCAGGAGATGCAGGCTGCGCAAGAGCAGGTGCAAACGAATGCCGCAGGAGGACAACACTGATGGGTAAGCCAACAGGATTTCTCGAGATCGCACGACAGGAACGTAGCTATAAGCCGGTCGCAGAGCGCATCAAACATTATGATGAGTTTGTGATTCCACCGAGTGAAGAGACATTGAATGCTCAGGGCGCACGTTGCATGGATTGCGGCATTCCGTTCTGCCATGAAGGTTGCCCGGTTAATAACATCATCCCAGAGTGGAATGACCTTGTTTATAAAAATGACTGGCGCAATGCGATCGACGTACTGCACTCAACCAATAACTTTCCGGAATTCACTGGACGTATCTGCCCAGCCCCATGCGAAGCTGCTTGTACGCTGAACCTTGAAGATATCCCGGTTACGATTAAATCAATCGAATGTGCGATTGTTGATCGCGCCTGGCAGGAAGGGTGGATTAAGCCACAACTTGCGGCCAATAAAACCGGTAAAAAAGTAGCCGTGATTGGTGGTGGCCCAGCTGGCATGGCGGCGGCACAACAGCTGGCGCGTGCGGGCCATGGGGTTGAACTCTTTGAAAGAGAAGATCGCGTTGGTGGTTTGTTGCGTTACGGCATTCCAGATTTCAAGATGGAAAAACATTACATTGATCGTCGTATTGAACAGATGGAAGCTGAAAGTGTGGTCTTTCACGTCAATGCCAATGTCGGTGTTGATGTTGATATCAAACAGCTGCAAAAAGATTTTGATGCCGTGGTCCTTTCGGGTGGTAGTGAACATCCACGTGACCTACCGGTTGACGGTCGTGAACTGGGTGGCGTTCACTTTGCGATGGATTTCCTACGCCAGCAGAACAGACGTGTTGCCGGTGACGAGATCCCAGCCAGTGAAGCGATCAGTGCAGAAGGTAAGCATGTGGTGGTGATTGGTGGTGGTGATACCGGTTCTGATTGTCTTGGCACTTCGATTCGCCAGGGCGCAGCATCCGTCACACAGCTAGAGATTATGCCGAAGCCACCTGAAAAAGAAGATAAAGGCAGCACCTGGCCTGATTGGCCAAACAAGATGCGCACCTCAAGTTCGCAAGAAGAGGGTGCCGTGCGTCAGTGGTCAGTGTCAACGAAATCAATTGAAGGTGCAGCAGGTAAAGCGAAGACCTTGAATGCGATCAGTGTTGAATGGGGCCCGAAAGGCCCGCAAGAAATTGAAGGCAGTGAGTTTTCACTCAAGGCAGATTTGGTACTGCTGGCGATGGGCTTTGTTCATCCCGTACGCGAAGGGATGTTGGAAGCACTCGGTGCCGAGCTAGATGGACGCGGCAATGTGCAGGCAAATACAGACGATTATAAAACTTCCGTAGAGAAGGTGTTTGCTGCCGGTGACATGCGCCGAGGTCAATCGTTAGTGGTGTGGGCGATCCGTGAAGGACGCCAGACTGCACGCGCGGTTGATGAGTTTTTGATGGGGAGTTCTGATCTGCCACGTTAAGCAGTTGGCGATTATGAAAAGAGACAATAACTAAAAGTTTAAGGCTGACTGATGACCGAATTAAAGAATGATCGTTTCCTGCGTGCCCTGCTAAAAGAGCCAGTGGACGCAACCCCGGTTTGGATGATGCGCCAGGCGGGACGTTATCTGCCAGAGTACCGTGCCACGCGTGAGCAGGCCGGTAGTTTTATGGATCTGTGTAAAAATGCAGAGCTAGCGTGTGAAGTGACACTTCAGCCGTTAGAGCGTTACCCGTTAGATGCTGCGATTCTTTTTTCAGATATCCTCACCATCCCTGATACGATGGGCCTCGGTCTACGTTTCACCGCTGGCGAAGGGCCAACCTTCGATAACCCAGTACGTACCGAAGCCGACGTAAATAAACTGTTTGTGCCAGAGCCTGAAGGTGAACTGCAATATGTGATGAATGCAGTACGTACCATCCGCAAGGCACTGGATGGCCGCGTGCCGCTGATCGGTTTTTCGGGTAGCCCATGGACATTGGCTACCTACATGGTTGAAGGTGGTGGCACCAAGGATTATGCCAAGGTTAAAGGGATGATGTTTGATCGCCCAGACCTGATGCACAAATTGCTCGACACCACCGCGCAGTCTGTTACCTCATACCTGAATGCACAGATTGAAGCGGGTGCGCAGGCAGTCCAGATCTTTGATACCTGGGGTGGCGCACTAACACCGCGTGATTACAAGGAATTTTCACTGCGTTATATGCAGCAGATCGTTGATGGTCTGATTCGTGAAAAAGATGGCCGTAAGATTCCTGTTATTCTATTTACCAAAGGTGGTGGCCAGTGGTTAGAAGCGATGGCTGATACTGGCTGTGATGCACTGGGTCTGGATTGGACTACTGACATCGGCGAAGCGCGCAGTCGTGTTGGTGATAAGGTTGCACTGCAGGGCAACATGGACCCAAGCACCCTTTATGCAAGCCCAGAGCGTATTCGTGAAGAAGTCGCGACTATCCTTGAAAGCTATGGCAGTGGCACAGGCCATGTCTTCAATCTGGGCCATGGTATCCATCAGTTTGTTGATCCAGAGCATGCGGGTGCATTTATTAATGCCGTCCATGAGCTAAGCCCTAAATATCATAAGTCATAGTCGCTATTCAATTCACCGCTGACTTGTTAGAGTGCAAGTCAGTGGTAACTTGAACAGAGACAACTTTAGTTTAAGTTGTTCAATAAGAGTTTTAAGTTATGAAAGATGTCGATGATCTCAGTATGTTTGCCCCTTCCGGCCCGCCACCGATTCCGGAAGAGTTTGACAAACTACGCCACATGGAAGCGTTTTCTGAAGCGATGTTTAATCGCATCGTGAGCATTCAGGAAAAAGAACATCTCGCATGGGATACCACCAAGTCGTTTGCAGAACGAGTCAAAGATATACCACTGCATGCACTGATCTTCAGTAACCCAGATCGTGATCCAACTGAGTTTGCCACCACCATTGCGCCGTTCTATCCACTGCGTGGCGAGATGCAGCAGATTGCACATTGCGCTAAACAGGTAGCTGAAAATCCAACCGTGTGTGAGCTTCATGCCGGTAACGGTTTTATCGGTAGCCTGCTGGCACAGGAAGGCGTCAATGTAATCGGCGCTCGTGATCCGGCTGCCAAGCCAAATCAGATCACTGATTTTTATGATGCCGAAAAATACACCGTAAAAGAGATCGCGGTTGATGCAATCGACTTTGAATTTGATGTCGCTTTTTCCGCATGGATGCCAGGCGGTCAAAACCTGACACCAGCGATCTTAAAACACAAAGCAAAGTTGATTGTCTTTGTTCATACCGATCATGTTGATGAAAAGGGCGAAGTACCACAAACGGGTACGCCAGAAGCGTTTACTGACCTACCAGAAAACTATGCACTGATCGCAGCCTGGTCAATCACCCGCCCTAAAGACTGTCTGCATGAAGTTTGGGAAGAGCTAACCCCAAGTATCGAAGAAGTGCGCCACGTTAAAATCTACGCCGATACCCCGTATCATGATATTGATCTGGGAGAAGGGCTAGAGCCTGCCGAGCCTTACGATTGGGAAAAAGAGCTTGATATGGTGCTGACTGGATTGAGTGCTAAAGAGCATCTGCGTAGTCAGGGCTTTCCGGTTTAGCTTTACCTCTTCCGCATTGTTGATCTAAGTAGGGTGGGTACATGTGCCCGCTTTTGCGTTGCGGGATACTGGCCTTTCCTATATTCGATTAGTAATGCTGCAGGAGTCTGTTATACTTGGTTTTATATTTCAAGTATTTAAAAGTGTTATTTTCCAGTATCATATTGATTATTAGGGGGATTTTTGGTTGAAAATGCCAGTGTCACCCCCGGATTTTGGGGGGCTTTGGGTCTCTATTGCTGAGAATAATCCCGGTATCCTTTTACAATTGTTTCAAAATTCTAGCCCGCTGGATCAAAAAGGGCGCTATCTGCATTGGGATAAACTACGTCATCTCACTCCTCCAGAGGGCTTAACGAGTGAGGCATGGTGGCTTAGCATAAAAAATGCTCGTCGTAACTTGTACCAGTCATTACCACTACAAGCTAAACAGGGCACTTCGTTTCAGTTTGCGGTGCCAGACAGGGTGTTACGTGAGTTGCATTGGTTGGATCGATATGCCGCAGGAAATATCCAGTCAGCAGATGCCATTACCAATACGCAAACACGGAACACCTATCTAATTCGATCATTGATTGAAGAGGCGATCAATTCTAGCCAGCTTGAAGGTGCATCAACTACTCGTAATGTGGCAAGGGAAATGATTCGACAGGATCGTGCTCCAACAGATAAGAGCGAGCAGATGATTCTAAATAATTACCATGGAATGCAGTTTGTTCGAGAGATTAAAGATGAAGCGCTGACACCATCAATTATTTTTGAACTGCATAGATTATTGACCAGAAATACATTGGATGATGGCGCAGTTGGACGATTCCGAACAGAATCAGATGAAGTTCATGTAGTCGATAATAAAACACAGGAATATCTGCATACGCCACCACCCGCTGAACAACTGGCAGTACGTATGCAAACACTTTGTGATTTTGCGAACAAAGGTAGTGGAATTGAGTCTAGTGCGGATTCTGACAATGTATTTCTGCACCCAGTAATTCGCGCTATTGCATTGCATTTCATGTTGGCCTATGACCATCCCTTTTGTGACGGGAATGGGCGTACGGCTCGAGCGTTATTTTACTGGGCAATGGCTAGAGAGGGCTATTGGTTGATGGAATTTGTTTCTATTTCACGAGTAATTAAGAGCGCGTCAGCACAATATGGTAAGGCTTACCTATACACAGAGACCGATGAGAATGATCTGACCTATTTTTTAATTCACCAGCTAGAGGTAATTCATCAGGCTGTCGATGCCTTACATGTATTTCTTGATAAGAAAATGCAGGGTGTGCATGAGGCAGAGAGAATGCTTATGAAAAACCCGAGATTGAGTGGAAAGCTAAATTTTCGTCAGCTAGCCCTTCTACGTCACGCTTTAAAGCATCCTCGCTTTAGTTATGTGGTAGAGGAACACAAAAGGTCACATGGGATATCCTATGATGTTGCACGGAAAGATCTGTTGGAGATGGCGGATAAGCTAAAATTGCTTGTGAAGACAAAAGAGGGCCGACGTTACTATTTTGTGGCCCCTAATGATTTGGAAAATAGAATAGCTGTTTCGTAGCAATTGGTTTAATAAAACCCTACCTCACCCTCAGGCCGTGTCGCAAACCGTTTATAGTTCCACTGATACTGGGCGGGAATAGTACGCACGGCATTTTCAATCATTTTATTAATCGCTATGATCGATGTTTGGGTATCGCGACTACTGACATCTTCAGGTGCTGGGATAAAGTGCAGATGAAATCCTTTGCTGTCAGGCAGCCGTTCGGCGTAGGTGAGTAGTACTGTTGCGCTGCTCTTTTGGGCAAGGCGTGATAGTAACGTCATGGTGTTTGCCTGTACACCAAAAAATGGCGCGAAGTTGCCGCTGTTAGTGCGTGGGTCCTGATCGGGCAAAATGCCGATCACTTCATTTTTGGCGAGTACCTGGTAAAGCACACGAATACCTTTGGCATCAGTCGGCGCTAATTTTTGTTGATAACGTTTTCGGCCATTAAGGGTGACGCTGTCGAGTGCTGCCATTCTAGGTGGTCGATAGAGGTTGGTCATTGGATAGCGTGGGGCGCAGTAGACGCCGAGCATCTCCCAGTTCCCGAGATGTGGTGCGACAAGAATAACGCCCTTACCACGCTTGAGTCCGGCTTTAAGGTGCTCTTCACCACTGACCTGTTGAATAAGTGCTGATACCTTGTTGCGATTATCTAGCCAGACCTTGCCGCATTCTAGCAATGTTTTGCTGCCCTCGATGAGGGTCTGTTTTATTAGTAGCTGTTGTTTATCAGCAGTCAATTCAGGGAAGCACTGCTCGATGTTGAGGCGAGTAACGAGGCTGTGTTTGTTATCATCACGAGCGTAATAACTACCTGTCCAGTTGGCGATGCGGTGCAGCCAGCTTAATGGCAGGTGGGCGAGCAGGTGGATCAGGGCTTTGATTAGTTGTTCACGCATTGGGGTGTCCGAATCGATATTGCTGGGTTTTCAGTTGAATCATAAAGGACGAATTTTAGCAGGTAATCGGGTGGGTAAGTAAAAAAGCCCCGGTCAGAAGACCGGGGCTGCTCCGGAGACCTTAGGGGCGCGAGGAGAAGTCCCACCCCAGAGGCTTACGAACCTTATTGACTGCTAAGCATCAGCGCATCACGATACAGTAGTTCTACGCGGCGATTTTCACCCCAGTGGCTGGGATTTAGCATAGGTACGTTGTCACCCATGCCGCCAATGCGCAGTTGACCTTCAGGAACACCTGCAGTGGTTAATTCCGCGGCGATGGCCTCTGCACGTAGTAGACTTAAGTACTGGTTATAATTTTTGTTGCCACGATTGTCCGCATGGCCGCTAATGACAAGCACTACATTTTTGTTATTGAGAAGATAGGCTGCATGCTGATTAAGCACTGCTTTATCAGCATCACTAACTGCCGCCTTGTTAAAGCCAAAGAAGAATTTCATCTGCTCAGGTTCAGGCTCTGTTAGCGATGAGTTTTCTAGTTCGATCAGTTGATCTATCTCTTCCGACTCTGTAACCGATAGTGAATTTGTCAGCTCTTCAAACTCAACGCCTTCTTCAACAATCAATACTGTCATATCTGTGATTTCCTCTGTTGGTGTGGTGGGTAGTGGTTGTTCATTTTTAGAAGTAGTCTCAGTTTCCTGCTGTTGCTCCTGATCAAGCTGGTCGAGATAGCCATCCATATTATGAATGGCTAGCTTCACAGACTCATTAACATCAACCTCTTCCTGTGAGATGGCCTGAGTATTGTTAGTTTCAGATTCAGTCGCGACAAAGTGTTTACTATCGGTGCTGGCACAACCAACAGTGAATAAGAGTGGAAGGGTAATGGTTGTGATTAAACGTAGATGACGGTTCATAATGGTGCTCCTCTGTTGTTGGGTGCCGTGTGGCTTGAGATCTATTAAACAAACAAAGAGTGGAGCGAGAAGGGTTTCGAAGTGATCAATTCAGGTTGAATTGTGGCAGAAGATGGCAGTAGGGTGGGCACATGTGCCCAACACGTAACTAATGCAATTGAGCCTTAGAAACCGGAATGGTGAGAATAAAGGCAACGCCATCAGGGCTATTGGTGTTGTGAATTTCAATTCGTCCATGATGAAACTCAGTGATCAATCTGACGATATAAAGCCCAAGGCCAAGATGTGGCGAGTCTGTTTTATGCTGGCGTACCGAGACCATCGAATCAAACAGGCTATCACGCATTTCATCAGGGAGTGTAGGTCCCTGATTGTGAACGGTGATAGAAAGGTGGTCATTTATTGTGTCGATTGAGATATTAATAGGGGTGCCGTTTTTAGAAAAATCTGTCGCATTATCGACTAGCTTATCCATCAGTTGCGCAAGTAGTTCCGGCGAACCTTCTATCGATTTTATGCGGGAGTCTTCACTGCAACTGAAGTCAAAGTCTTGCTGTGGATAGGCGAGGCGATAACCATCGACACAGGCCTCAATCACATCGGCTGCGGGGTAGTGTTCGCGTACCTCATGCAAAATAGTCTGTTCAAGATGGGTTGCTTCACTCATGCGAGTGAGAATGCTATTAAGGCGCGTCGCCCCTTCGTTGGCTCGCTTAATATAGGTAAGGCTTTCGTCATCGAGTTTAGTCTGGTTAATATTATCGAGTGATGAGCGAACGATTGTAATCGGTGTTCTAAGTTCGTGGCTTAACTTTCCCGACATCGTCTCCAGATAGCGGTTGTATTGTGATAGCCGCTTTAACATGGCTGAAAAGCTTCGTCCCAGGTCGCCAATTTCATCGCTAGATTTACTGTTGACCTGCGTGTTCTGGACCTTGCCATCATCAGCGATACTGGCATCAACCTCATTACGCAGCTTGTGTATGCGTAGCGAAAGGCGGGTGGCAAATATGAGCAGGACACCAAAGGTGAGAAGAAAGGCAAGCAGTGCCATATTGACCATCGCTTCAATGACCTTGTTTTGTCGTATCAAAATGCTACTGCTGTTCTCTTCAATAGCGATAGCACCGACAATTTCATCATTTAGATAAACAGGGTGAGCGGCAATTGTAATATTGATATTTTTATTTTCGGTGGTTCGCCAGTCAGTTTTAGCGTTACCTGAGAGTGCTGCAACGATAGCGGGATTATCAAGCCTTGATGCAGATGATAGTGAATCAGAAAAGCCATCGTAGGGCTGCTCAAGTGTTATGTGATAGAAGAGTTTCATTAGTATCGAAAATAGAGAGGTATCATTCAGGTTTTGTTGCTTAGATTGTTTGCTGGTTACCTGGTGAAGGTCACCAGCCATACCGATGACCTGCTGGTTGTTATCGACTATCCATATACGGTTCTGTGGCCTCATCAGTCTCGCCAAAAGTGATTCCATATGTGGAGAAGGGATTACAACAGTACCTAACTTGTCTGCTTGCTCTGTATTGGCATTGGCGACAATATTTTTTATTTTACCGCTGTTAGCATCATCAACATCTGCGACGGCAATCGCTAGCCTCTCTTTAAACATGGTGAGTGGGATCTGTAACTCAACGGTATAACCACCTCTGCTGAACTGCCACTCTCCTTTGATGTCGGCTTCTGGTCTAAAAGGCCGCTCATTATTACTGCTCTGAGATGAAGGCATTAGATAGGTATTAACCCTGCCTGGTGTAACAGTGGCTACCTGGTAACGCCGGAACTTTCCACTTTGGTCGCGCATACTAATGCGTATGTGATCAGAGCGGTTAAGCTGAGGGCTATTGGGTGAACGATAGGTGACGTTGTCATCGTTTACTCGCAATGCAATATAGAGATGATCTTTATGGTGCCCGATGCGTTGCATAACGCTTAGATCACCACTGCTTTTCCCTAGAGGCAGCTCTCTCTCCTGATAGTGACGCCAGTCATCAATATAACCATCAAGCTGAATCGGTGTGTTAAGTGGTCTTATATACAGTTGTGATGGACTGCTATTTGAATTAGCAATATTGTTATGTTCATGAAGTAGTTCTGCTTGATCACCCATCATAGCGGCCATGATTGAGACGCGCTCAATGAGCTTCTCTTCATGCGCCTCTTTAAGATAGGACTCAAGGCTCTGGATGTACTGCATTCCAAGCCATGGAACAATCAGCAGGCTGAGTGATGCCAGTAAGAGTTTGCTGCGGATCCCCATTAGCTAGTGCCCATCCAGAAATATCCAATACCATGAAAAATAAAGAAATATTCTTGTAAACGGTTAAAAATCCTCTTGAATCTGTTAAGTTTAGAGTCCGAACAAAAAACCACAAACCAAGAGGATT
>Ga0316203_1000435_pt1 | contig 51979 bp, 49 predicted proteins | sample 6monrhotite_MG_FD_204940 | JGI IMG/M metagenome (GOLD analysis project Ga0316203, IMG submission 204940) | Microbial mat bacterial communities from mineral coupon in-situ incubated in ocean water Damariscotta River, Maine, United States -... | ecosystem: Environmental > Aquatic > Marine >... | reverse complement strand
AATGAAAGTTGTTATTCTTGCCGGTGGATTGGGCTCGCGCATTGCCGAAGAATCCGACCTGCGTCCCAAGCCCATGGTCGAAATCGGCGGTATGCCGATCTTGTGGCATATTATGAAAATGTATGCCTCGCACGGGCTGACGGACTTTGTCATTTGCTTGGGCTACAAGGGCTATATGATCAAAGAATACTTCGCCAATTATGTTTTGCACCGTTCCGACGTGACGGTCGATTTGGCGAAAAACAAAATCACCTATCACTCCACCGAAGCCGAAGACTGGTGTGTCACCTTGGTTGATACCGGGGCCGACACCATGACGGGCGGGCGGGTCAAACGCGTGGCGTCTTATTTAGATCCAGGTGAGCCTTTTTGCATGACCTATGGCGACGGCCTGTGCGATGTGAATATCGCCGATCTCATTGCCTTTCACAAAGCCGAAGACCGCGAGGCCACGGTGACAGTCGTGCGGCCATCGGGACGTTTTGGCGCAACCCGGCTGGACGGCACGCGGGTTAGCGAATTTGTCGAAAAGCCAGCGGGCGATGGCGACTTTATCAACGGTGGATTCTTCGTCTTGAACGCGAGCGTCTTGGACCGGATTGAAAGCGAAGGCACCGTGTGGGAGCAGGCCCCATTGCAAGGTCTCACCCAGGACGGTCAATTAAGTGCCTTTCAACACGATGGCTTTTGGCAACCCATGGACACGCTGCGCGAAAAACGCATGTTGGAAGATTTATGGGCCTCGGGCCAAGCCCCGTGGAAGACTTGGGACTGAATGATGACGGCCAGTTTAGACGCTTGGGCGCGGACCACGACGATTGTCGTCACCCACCATTCCAGCGCCGTCATTGGGCCATGCCTCGATAGCGTGGCTCGGTCCGCACGCATCATTGTGATTGATAACGAAAGCAACGACAACACGTTGGATATCGTGCGAAGCCGCGCGCCAGAGGCCGAAATTATCATCAATAAAATCGGCGTCGGTTACGGCAATGCGGCCAGCCAGGGCTTGGGCCTCGTCGAAACTGAATATGCCTTGTTGATGAACCCAGATGCTGAATTCGTCGGTGAAGCTTATGGGGATTTGGTGGCCGAGGCCGACGCAAATCTAGATGCCGGATTGTTGTCGCCGCTTTTAATCGGTACCAACGGCGACCATGATCGGGCCTGGAACGGGCCGTTGTTTAGCCGCGATCAAATGCCCAGCGACCGCAGCCCGGAACCCAAACCCGAAGGCACGTTTTGCACTTGGGTGGTGTCAGGCGCGGTGAACTTGGTGCGCATGTCGGCGATGCACGATGTGGGATTTTTCGATGAAGCGATTTTCCTCTATCATGAAGACGATGATATTTGTATGCGCCTGATGAACGGTGGCTATAAAGTTTTAGTGGTGCCACACGCCGTATCTGGACACATTGGCGGGGGGTCCATCGGCAGCGGCTGGCAAGTGCACTGGGAGAAATTTTATAATATGTCGTGGTCGCGTCTGTATTTTGAAGCCAAACACAACAACCTTGAAGCCGCACAATCTTTAGGCTGGCGGCAAATGCGAAGGTTTGGCCCCAAGGCGTTGTTGGTATTCCGCCCACAAAAGGCGCTTCGCGATGCGGCACGATTTTGTGGGGCGCTTGCTTTCATGCGCGGGGTCGCCGTCTCTAAAACCACCACCCGTGCTCGGCCGGAGACTCAACCATGATCACTCAGGACTTTTGGCAAGGTAAACGCGTTTTGCTGACCGGGCACACCGGATTTAAAGGCACTTGGATGGCGTTGTGGTTGGAAAGCTTAGGGGCCGACGTTTATGGCTTTGGCTTGGAGCCAGAAACAGACCCCAGCTTGTTTAACCTGTTATCACCGTGGTTGGGCATCAAATCCACCATCGGCGATGTTCGCGACGCTGTAGCCATCAAACGCTGTGTTGATGAGGCTGATCCAGAAATTGTCATTCACATGGCGGCCCAGGCTTTGGTGCGGCGATCGTACCGCGAACCCGTCGACACCGTGGCGTCGAATGTTATTGGCACGGTGAACTTGATGGAAGCGCTTCGGAGTGCAAAAAATTTAAAGGTCGCCTTGGTGATCACCAGCGATAAGGTCTATCAAAATACCGACGATGGCGAAGCCTTTGGTGAAGACGCGCCATTGGGTGGTGACGATCCATATTCCGCGTCCAAAGCGTGCCAAGAAATTATCACCCAGTCGTGGGCCAAAAGTTTTTTCCAGGATCGAGCTGTGGTGATTGCCACGGCGCGGGCCGGCAACGTGATCGGCGGCGGTGACTTTTCCGAAGACCGCCTAATTCCCGATATTTACAGGGCCTTGGCGGCGGGCGAAAAACTCACCCTGCGCAGTCCCGATGCCACCCGCCCGTGGCAACATGTGTTGGATTTGAACGCGGGCTATATGATGTATGTCGAACGTTTGGCGGCTCAACCAAAGTCCACGCCACTGGCGATGAACTTCGGACCTAAGCCGGGGCCAAGTTCGACGGTCGGCGCGATTACGCAAAAAATGATGACGGCGCTGGGCCAAGATATACCAACAGATATTCAAACCTCGACCCTCAAAGAAAAAACCTTACTGTCCGTTGATGCCACCCGGGCGCATGAAATTTTGGGATGGTCGGCGCAATTGGATGTTGAGGCCACGGTGCGCCTGACCGCTGACTGGTACGGAGCCTTCTTGAACGGGGCCAAGGCCAAAGACATCACCAGCCGCCAGCTTAAAGAATACGGAGCCACGTCATGACCACCTGTCGGTTTTGCGGATCAGCCATCGATTTGACCCTGGTGGATTTAGGCCAACAACCTCCGTCCAACAGCTACCTTAAAACCGCTGATGCCCCGGAAAAATTCTTCCCGTTGCGCGCCATCGTCTGTGACGATTGTCATTTGGTGCAGTTGGCCGACGACGTTCCGGCGGATGAAATTTTTACCGCCGACTACGCCTACTATTCTTCTTTTTCGGCCAGCTGGGTGGCGCACGCTAAAACCTATGCCGATACCATGACCGCACGCTTTGGCCTTGATGGTTCAAACAAAGTTGTCGAAATCGCCAGCAATGATGGCTATCTGTTGCAGCATTTCGTTGCGGCAGGAACTTCAGTCCTTGGCGTTGATCCGGCGGCGGGTTGTGCTGAGGCTGCCCAGGCCAAAGGGGTTGCCACCGAAGTCGCTTTTTTCAATGCCGACACCGCCAAACGATTGCGGACAGAGGGTCACGGCGCCGATCTGATGGCGGCCAATAACGTGTTGGCTCACGTTCCCGATATTCGCAGCTTCGTCGAAGGCTTTGCCATTCTCTTGAATGATGATGGTGTTATGACGGTGGAATTCCCCCACCTCTTGAACCTGCTTAATTTGGTGCAGTTCGACACCATCTATCATGAACATTATTCGTATTTGTCGCTGTTGGCGGTAGAACGTATTTTTGGTGAATGTGGTTTGCGGGTGTTTGACGTCGAAGAGCTTGGAACCCATGGCGGATCGCTCAGAGTTTTTGCCTGTAAAGCCGATACGGGTCGCCACGTTGAATGTCCCGGTTTGGCCGCGATGCGGACCAAGGAACACGCCGCCGGGCTAGATACACGCGCCGCATACGAAGGCTTTGATGCCAAGTGTCAGGCGGTGCGTTCTGGTTTGCTTAGCTTTTTAGAGGATGCCAAAGCGGATGGAAAAACGGTTGTCGCTTATGGTGCGGCGGCCAAGGGTAATACCTTTTTGAATTATGCCGAGGTCGATACGGACCTGATTGGTTTTGTTTGTGATGGCAACCCAGCCAAGCAAAATTGTTTCTTGCCCGGCAGTCGCATTCCTATTTTGTCACCCGATCATATTGAAAGTGCCCAGCCGGATTACGTTTTAATCTTGCCGTGGAACCTGCGCACGGAAATCGCTGATCAACTTAAAACCATTCGCGCGTGGGGCGGTCAGTTCGTGGTCGCTGTGCCAGAGATTGAGGTGTGGTGATGAAAATGACCCCGCTAAAAATTCACGGTGCGGCGGTGGTCGAGATTGAACCGTTGACGGACGAGCGGGGCTTTTTCGCGCGCAGTTTTTGCGCCCAAGACTTCAAAGACGCTGGCCTTAACTTGAACGTGATGCAAAGCAATTTGTCGTACAACATCCACAAAGGCACCCTGCGCGGCCTGCACTATCAAGCCGCCCCCAAGCCCGACCCTAAATTGGTGAGCTGTATTCAAGGTCGTATTTTCGATGTGGTGGTGGATCTTCGAGAAGACTCCGAGACCTTTTATCAGTGGTCCGGTCTCGAGCTGAGCGCCGACACACACAAGTCTTTATTCGTGCCGCCCGGCTGCGCCCACGGCTTCATTTCGCTGACCGACGACGCGGTGGTGCACTATCAAATGGGCGAAGTGTTCGTGGCCGACTTGGCCCGGGGTGTGCGTTGGGATGACCCGGCCTTTGGAATTGAATGGCCGATGGTGCCGACGTCAATGTCTGAGCGCGATGCGGCTTATCCGAATTTTGGGCAGGGCTGATGACACGCATTTTGGTCACCGGGGCAACGGGCTTGATCGGCAAACACGCCGTGGCTGCATTGGTGTTTCGGGGGGTAGACGTTCACGCCGTTGCCCGCACCAAACCAGAAATATCACTGCCGGGGGTGACGTGGCATGAATGCGATTTATTGCAAACCAACCCCTGTACCTCAGACCTTCACGCCACCCACCTGTTGCATTTGGCATGGGTGACCGAGCACGGAAAATTTTGGAACGCGCCTGAAAATAGGGATTGGCAAGACGCGTCAAAAAACCTTATCACCGCCTTTCAAAAACAGGGCGGACAGCGCGTGGTGTTGGCCGGGTCGTGCGCTGAATACGACTGGAATGATTTGGGCGATGGTCTCTGCCGCGAAGGCATAACGCCGCTGAAGCCGCATACTTTGTACGGCCAGGTGAAGGTCGAAACGCAAACATGGCTGGCTGATTTTGCTGACCATACGGGGCTTAGCCAAGCGTGGGGCCGAGTCTTCTTGCTGTTTGGTGCGGGCGAACATCCGAACCGTTTGGTGCCGTCCATCGTTCACGCCTTAGCGGCGGGGGCCGAGACCAAATGTTCATCAGGAACCCAGGTGCGTGATTTCATGGATGCCCAAGAGGTCGGCCATGCCTTTGCGGAACTGTTGATGAGCGATGTCGAAGGGGCGGTGAATGTCGCAAGCGGCATACCTCGGAGCATCGGCGAAGTCGCCAAGGCGTTGGGCGAGATCGCCGGGCGCCCTGACTTGGTGAAGCTCGGTGCATTGCCAGATCGCCCCGACGACCCAGCGGTTTTGGTGGCGGAGGTTGCGCGGCTTAAAGATGAAGTTGGCTATGTGTCGTCCCAAAATTTTGGGGACGCTTTAAAACAGGTTTACGATCAGATCAGTTCTGTTAAGTCCTCAAACAATAGCTTATAAATATGTCTTAAATTCGAGACTTAGCTCTTGGATGTGTCATGGAGTTAAACTTTTCCGATGTCGGCAGTTTCCAAATGCAAAATATGTAATGGCTCGCTTGGCCATGTTCTTTCCGTGCGTGAAATGATGTATGGAACGCGTGACGAATTTGCTTATCAACAATGTGATGACTGCGGCTGTCTACAGATTTCTGAGATCCCAGATAATATTGCAAAATACTATCCTGAAAATTATTACAGTTTTGATGGCAGTCAAAAACGAAAACGTTGGCTCCGTGACTTTGTCAGAAAATATAGAAGTCTATACGCCATAAATCACCAAGGGTGGCTGGGTGCTTTTCTGTGTGCATTGAAAGCCCCTGCTTCAATTTTTCAAGTTTATGGGCGCGTTGGGCTGACCACAGAAAATTCTATTTTGGATGTTGGAGGCGGAGGGGGAGGACATGTCCAGACCTTGCATACCCTTGGCTTTACCCGCGCGATCGCCATCGATCCTTTTATAGCCTCAGACCTTACGATTGCTGGTCATCTCGTGGCAAAGAAGGCTGATGTTTTTGAAATGGATGGCACCTTTGATCTGATCACCTTTCATCATTCGTTCGAGCATATGGAGCGCCAGCGTGAAGTGCTTGAAAAAGCACGGAATATGTTAACTGAAAATGGTAAAATACTGATTCGAATTCCGACCGTGAATTCAGAGGCTTTTGATAAGTATGGGGCTAATTGGTCTGACCTAGATGCGCCCCGTCACTTTTATTTACATTCCCACAAGAGTATAGCCGTTCTTGTGGAATCCGTAGGATTGCGGGTTGATGATCTCTGGTGTGATTCCAATTCGTTTCAATTTTGGGCTAGTGAACAATATGCAGCCGATATTCCTCTATATGATTCTCGGTCGTATTCTCAAAATCCGAACGAATCCCTTTTTAAAGCGGAGCAGATGGCTGAATTTGAAGCTAGATCTAAAAGTGTGAATGACAACATGCGCGGTGATTCCATTTGTGTGCTATGTTCACCTTCAAAAATTCCACAAGGATCGGTCACCGCCCGTGAAGTCTAAACATCCCAACCATACACCCACACATATTCTAATGGCCCGCATTTGGCGTGAATGCGTGAAGGGCTTTGTGGGCAAGCTGGTTTTGTCCGTGACTTTCATGGCCCTGGTGGCAGGTGCGACCGCGATGAGTGCGTGGCTGATGAAACCCGTGGTGAATGAAATTTTCATCGCCAAAGACCGAGAAATGTTGTGGGTGATCGGTGCCGCGATCTTCGTCACGTTTACGGTGAAAGGCATCGCCAATTACGTTCAGGCTACGCTTATGGCACATGTGGGCCTTAAGATTGTCGCCAATATGCAAAACCGTCTCTATCATCATTTGACCGACTTGGACTTGGGCTTTTTTCATAACAACGCCACTGGCACGTTGCTGTCGCGCTTCACCATAGATGTTGGTTCGATGCGTGTTGCGGTGACCCATGGGATAACGGTGTTCGGCAAAGACCTGCTATCTTTGGTGGGACTTGTCGCTGTGATGTTTATGCAAGATTGGGAGCTGGCTTTCATAGCCTTTTTCGTGTTCCCCTTAGCCATCATCCCCATTGCTAAAATTGGTCGCCGCATGCGCAAGGTGACGACCAATACACAAGTCGAAATGGGTCAGTTTACGACCACCTTGGAACAATCTTTTCAAGGCATTCGGGTGGTGAAATCCTATGGCATGGAAGACTATGAACGCGGGCGTATCGCTACCTTGGTGCAAAGTATTTACGAGCTTTCCTTCAAACAATTACGCACCCGCGCCCTGTCGAGTCCGATCATGGAAACGCTGGGCGGGGTCGCTGTGACCACGGTAATTATTTATGGCGGCTATCGAGTCATTGAAAATGCCACCGATCCAGGCGGGTTCTTTTCGTTTATTACCGCAATGTTGATGGCTTACGAGCCGATGAAGCGTCTGGCAAATTTGAACGCGACCATTCAAGAAGGCATGGCCGGCGCGCAACGCACCTTTGAAGCCATTGACCATCCCAATCTGATCCAAGAAGTTCAAGACGCTGTCGACTTGCACGTCTCCAAAGGAGACGTGGTTTTCGAGGACGTGTCATTTATCTATCCCAAAGCTGATGGCGTGAACGGCGAGTTGAGCAATGCCCTCAACAATATTTCGATCTCAGTCCCGGCGGGCAAAACCGTGGCCTTGGTGGGCGCATCGGGGGCTGGTAAAACGACCATTATGAATCTATTGCCGCGCTTTTATGATATCAGCGCCGGGGCCATTCGTATTGATGGACAAAACATCAATGGGGTGACGTTCAAATCTTTGCGCGGGGCCATGGCCTTGGTCAGCCAAGAAATCATGTTGTTTGATGATACGGTTTTTAACAACATCGCTTATGGCCGCCTTGGTGCCAGCGCTGACGACATCTATGATGCCGCGCGTCATGCGGCAGCCCATGACTTTATCGAACAGCTTCCCGATGGCTATGACACCATGGTCGGCGAACACGGAGTGCGCTTGTCTGGCGGTCAACGTCAGCGCCTAGCCATTGCCCGTGCCATGTTGAAAAATGCCCCGATCTTATTGTTGGATGAAGCAACCTCGGCCCTAGATACGGAATCCGAACGCCACGTTCAAGACGCGTTGGAAAAACTGATGGCGGGGCGCACCACCTTGGTCATCGCCCACCGTCTGTCTACCGTGGTCGAGGCCGATTTGATTTATGTGTTGGATGCTGGTCAAGTGGCAGAACAAGGCACCCACACCGAACTGATCGCTGAAGGGGGCCTTTATGCCAATCTCTATCAATTGCAGTTCAGTCGAGAACAGCAATAGGTTTATGATGGGGCTTGAGTCCGGTTCCACCACGCCATAAGGGCCGTAAGCGTTCCGTCTACGGGTTCGGCTAATCCTCCCGAATAGTGCAGCCAGGCTTCGTGTTCATCTTCATGCACGCTGATCACAGTGGGAATACCGCTGGCCATCAGCGCCATGAGATCATCGGCCAAGCCGCCGCCGTCACTTTCAGTTTTGCTAAAGCGTTCAACCACGCAAAGCTCGGCCGAACTTTTTAGGGCGCGGCGCAGCACTTCGGTGGCTTCGGTTAACTGAGATAAATCGAGGCTACAGCGCTTGTTGTCCAGCTCGAACTGGGTTGGGCGCATCAGGGGGATGTGGGCATTGGTTTTGATGTCCACCGCATCAACACCCCAGCGGCTGCCGTCATCATTTAACAGGTTTTCTTGTAACAATCCTTGAACATCAACGCCTTGGTCAAGCATCTGTTGGACAAAGGATTTGAAGATGTCCTTGGTCGTCGGGCCTGAACGATAACATACGGCGGCAATGCAAGGGTCCGGCATCGTGAGCTCCTATGGATTTGGTTATCACTATAGGGATGAACGTAAATCTGCATAGAAAAAAACCCCGGCCAATTGGCCGGGGCTGTCCTCTGGGTCTGTTACGTCGAGGGGGGAGGAACGAACAACAGACCCCTGAGTTGGTTTTTGAGAGTAGCCTTAAGCCATTTGCGCCAAGCCCAAGAGGGTCACAGCAATTGAGGCCAAGCCGACAACGGCGACGATGCTTGCGCATCCTAGAGCGAGGCGGATGTTTTCGATCTTGTCTTGCGTTTTCTTGTCCATGGCTCTTCTCCTGAGTGTGTCTAGCCTGCCAGCAATTAAAGTGTGGGGTGGCGGGCTTGTTCAAATCATGATTATATATTTGCACAAGCCGACTGAACGCTAACTGAATTGAACCTGTCGTTAAGCTGAATGGAGCGTTCAGTCTCATTGATCAAAACGCCCTAAATCCCTTGAAATACAGGATTTGTTTTGTTCAGGTTCGCTGGCGCTTTGAAAAGAGCCTGAAAAAAGTTTGAAATAGTGTCGGGGAAAAACAGAATTCGAACGTGCGGTTAACGTTCGGAAATCATGTAGTCCGGCATCAGGCGGCCCATGGCCAGCAGCAGTTGGTAGATGGCCATGCGGGCGTCATAGGAGGCGGTGGTATAGTTGATCTGAGCGTTGTTCACTTCGTTTTCAGCATCCAAAACGTTAATCACAGTTTCTTTGCCCGCATCCCGCAATTTTTTGCGGCTGTCGAAGACTTCAGAGGCGATGTTCACGGCGTTGCCAAGAAGCTCTTTACGTTCACGGGCCGTGACCAAAGTTTGCCATGCAACCCGCGTCTGTTCGATGATCTTGCTGGTGATGAAATCATAATTGTCCATTGAAGAACGATAATCGAAGGTGTTGCGTTCAGCGGCGGCTAAGGTCGAGCCTCCTGAAAACAAGTCCCAATTCGCTGTCAACAACATCGAATAGTCGCGACGGGTGTCAACCACGGTGTTGTTTTTGCGTTCATAATTTGCAGAACCGACTAAATCTAGAGTTGGGTAGAGGGCACTTAACGTCTCAGTGCGTTTTTCGCGTGCCAATTCCAAAGACCCAGCACCACTCAACAGGGCCGGGTTTTCCATCAAAGAAATTTCCGTAGCACGGTCCAATGACGAAGGAATGACTTGGGGTGGCGGGGCCGGATCAATCATCGTGACAAGGTCTGGTACATGACCGAACACCTGTTCGTAACTGCTGATCGAATTGGTAAGGGCGCCTTCGTAACCAACCCGGCGTTCCTTGGCGATTTGCAAACGAGATTTGGCTTGCAAGACATCCACGTTGACACCAGACCCACGACGGACCCGTTCGTCTTCTAGGTTCAGTTGGCGCAAAATGGTGCGTTCGTTTTCTCGCGCCATTTCCATCAAACGGCGTTGGCGCAACACGTTAATGTAGGCGACCACACCATCGAACAAAGTGGTCTGACGGGTGCCTTCCAAAGAAATCGCGGCAATTTCGCGGTTGATGTTGGCGGTGCGCACTTGGGATGAGACGCGAAAACCGTCAAATACATTTTGCGTGACGGTCAGGCCGGCAACACTTTTCACGCCGCTCCACGCCTTGCCTTTTGGGTCGGCGGAACGCTGTGAAGGGCTGTCGACAATCTGTGGGCCGATGGAGCCTGTTGCGGTCACTTGGGGAAGGTGTAGCGCACGGGCTTCTTTGATCGAAGCCCGCCTGGATTCCAAGGTCTTTTCACCGATGCGAATTTTAGGGTGACTATCGAGCAGGTATTTTAGCTCTTTTTCAATGGGATTCGCCCATGCAGATCCAGCCCCGGCAAAAAGCCAAGCCGAAGTCATAGAAACGGCTAAAAGTCGCGTGCTTTTGCGCACAATATGTCCCACGATAAATCCTAAAGTCTCATATCTAAGCGTTACAAGCACTTGTATACTTGATTCGCACGTTTGTATCCTTATCATATTTAAGGCAAAACGACAATTATTGACTAACTGATCTCTCCCCTGGGCAAGGTTGAGGTGATCTGTTAAATCTACTGCACAATAAACAAAGACAAAAATAATTATTTTAACTGGGGATGGCATGTTTAGGATAGATCGTGGGCGTTGGGTTTTGGTATGCGCAGCCGTGTTGGTGGCATCGACGTTAAGTGCCTGTACGGCGAATTCTAAAAATAAGCCCAAAACGGTCGCCGAGCCACAGCAACAGACTGAAGTCAAAGCCAAGGTTGAGGCAGATCCGGTCGGTGCGGACGCACAATATAGCCGCGCCGTTGAGCTTTTGAAATCAGACTCAAAAAATGCAGCGGCCCAACGGTGGTTGGAAAGCGCCGCGATGCAAGGTCATGGTGATGCCGCTTATCAATTGGGCCAATTGCAAGACGAGCCGAGCAGTCAAGTCGAATGGTATTCCATGGCGGCTTCTGTTGGTCAGGTAGACGCCCAGTACGCATTGGGCGACGCCTATTTAAATGGTCGGGGAACGGCAAAGGAACCCGCTTGGGGGCTGTCCTGGTTGGAACGGGCCGCGCGTGCGGGTCATGCCAGGGCACAATTCGCCATTGGGCTTGCCATGGCGACGGGGTTGACGGGCGCACCACAACGTTCCGAAGCCCTGGTTTGGTTGTTGATTGCGCAAAAAAATGGTTTTGCCTATGCGGATGCCGCCATCAGCAGCCTAAAGGCTCGTTTAACCCAAACGGCTATTGATCAAACGGTCGAACGTGCTGATGCGTGGACCAATGAGCCCGCTGGTGATGCTGAAAATCGTGCTTTTGTTCGGTTTGCCCAGTACGCCTTGGGGCGGATGGGGTTTGATGCCGGCCTTGCCGATGGAATTATTGGGGATCGTACCGAAATCGCCGTTCAAGCTTTTCGCAAGGCCCAAGGTCTAGGAGATGGCTCAATCGACGGTCATATGCTCGACATCTTGCGCGAACGCTTGTCGGTTTTTAATCGCTAACACATAAGTCCTGTTGGGCGGCCATGATCGCTCACATTTGAAACGGGGATAGGTCATGAGTATCTGGGGCAAAGTAATCGGTGGCGTTGCAGGGTTCGCGATGGGCGGACCTTTAGGCGCTTTGTTGGGGGCGGCGGCGGGTCATGCCGTTGACAAGATGAAGGCCGATGGCTCTAGCTCTCATCACGGAGGGCGCGCTTACCGAGAGGATGAACGCCAAGTGGCCTTTACCCTGGCGGTGATTGCGTTGGGGGCAAAATTGGCTAAGGCCGATGGCAAAGTCACCCGTGACGAAGTCGACGCCTTCAAAAAATTATTCAAAATTCCACCCGAAGAAGCCGCCAACGTCGGCAAAATATTTGACCGCGCCAAGACCTCAACGGCGGGTTACGAAATGTATGCCCAACAAGTCGCCAACATGTTTCCCCATGAACCCTATGTGTTGGAAGAACTGTTGGGTGGACTGTTTCACATTGCCAAGGCGGACGGTATCGTTCACCCGGCGGAATTGGAATTCCTTTGGAACGTCGCGCAAATCTTTGGCTTTGACGCCCAAGATTTCGAGCGCATTTCGGCCTCGCTTGCCGCCCCAGGAGAATCAGACCCTTATGAAGTTTTAGGGGTCGATAAAGCGGTTTCCGACGCGCAGGTTAAATCGGCCTACCGCAAGTTGATCCTCGAAAACCACCCCGACAAACTGATGTCTCAAGGCCTGCCCCAAGAATTTATCGACTTAGCCAATGAAAAAATGGCGACGATCAATGCGGCCTATGACTCCGTTAAAAAAGAACGGGGCTTTAAGTGACAGTCTCGCCGAACTTTAATGATCGGTTACCCGGCATTCCGATTGACATGCTGGTCATTCACTACACGGGTATGGAAACCTGTGAACAAGCCAAAACGCGGCTTTGTGATCCAGAGGCTCAAGTCAGTTGCCATTACCTGATTGAACAAGACGGCACCGTTCATCGTTTGGTCGATGAAGACAAGCGGGCGTGGCATGCCGGGGTGGCGTGGTGGCGCGGAGCCGTTGATGTGAACGCGCATTCCATCGGCATCGAACTGGTCAATCCCGGCCATGAATTTGGCTATCAAAATTTTCCCGAACCGCAAATGATCGCGCTTACTAATTTGGCGCGATCAATCTTGTCGCGTCACCCCATTGTGGCCCGTAACGTGATCGGTCATTCCGACGTCGCCCCCCGGCGCAAACAAGACCCCGGGGAACGGTTTGATTGGCACCGTTTGGCAGATGTGGGCGTTGGTGTATGGGTCGAAAAGGCCCCCCCGCTGAACGTGACGGATGAGCAAATGGGCATGATGTTGACCGCCTATGGTTATTCGGTGATGGATTTGAAAGCCACCGTAAGCGCCTTTCAACGTCACTTTCGCCCGTCCAATATTGAGGGCGTGATCGACGGCGAAACGGCGGGGCTGCTCAAACTATTGCTGGATGCAAATTAAAAGGTTAGGTTGCCCGTTGGATCAGATGGCTGGATGATCGCCCTTTTGTGTAAATGAGGGGGAGGAAAGTCCGGGCACCACGCAAGCACGGTGCCGGTTAACGACCGGCGGGGGCGACCCTAGGGAAAGTGCCACAGAAAGCAAACCGCCTATGTTCGCATAGGTAAGGGTGAAAGGGTGCGGTAAGAGCGCACCGCGTCGCTGGCAACAGAGACGGCACGGTAAACCCCACCGGGTGCAAGATCGAATAGGAATGGTCGGAAACTTCGGGTTTCAGGTTCGCTTGTGAACCACCGTTCGGGTGTATCGCACGAGGCGTCTGGCAACAGCCGTCCCAGATGAATGGTCATCTAACCGCTTGGGGTAACCCGGCGGCAGACAGAACCCGGCTTACAGGCCATCTGATCCAAATTCATTCAAAGACCTAGGCTGCTTTTCCTTCCCGCCCTTTGCAAGCAGCGAGCATTCGCCCAATTCCGCGACACACAGGCAAGCCCAGGGCGAACAGAATTTTACCGCGCACGGTGCCGATGCCGTTGCCGCCTTCTTTGACGACCATTTCCTTGGCCCACGGCTCAGCCAAGGTTTTGTTGAGAACATGGGTAAAGACTTTCGAACGTTGCATCAGCCTGACCACCGGCTTAGCCCAAAAATGATAGCCAACAATCACATACGGATCGTCACGCTCAAGGCGCAAACCATAACGCTGATCGGCCATGTAAACATCAAGTGGCAACAAATCTTGATGGTAAAGCTCGGTGCAAATCACCGTGCCGCCGCCTTTGCTAGCGCCATCGCCATCTTTATCCTTCTTTTGCGGAGCTGGAGCTGTATGCGGGTTTCTGCTAGGTGGTCCATACCAGCCCGAACTCAGCGCAGCACCTGCGGCGTCAATCATATGGCCAAAGGTATCGAAGCCAGCCTCGTTAAATGCTGTTGTCGGATCATCTTCTGACCAGCCGAATTTGTTTCTGCCAACCGCGAGACCGCGACGGGCTCGATCATCTAACGTCCCCCTACGCGAAAGTTCTTTTGGGGTCATCGTCAATAACGATTTGTCTTTCAAAGGCAGATTCTTTTCCCGTGCGCGCCTTGCATTTTGTGCAGTAGAAAGGGCTTCACGGACACGATCAATGTTGTCGGCATTTTGGCTAGGGTCTAAGAACGAATTTGTGACGCCCTTAAATCCCAGGCTTTCGTCCTTAGCACCCAAAAAGCTTTCCTGCCCCAAGGTCTCTTGCTTTTGCTTGGTTGACGTAAATTGAGACAGGTCTACCGATATATTGGGCTTCCCAATTTTCATCGTCGGCATGGTGTTGGTGGCGAGTCTTGCGGCCTTTATGTCAGCCTCTTTCACCCGGTCCGCGATGGTCTTATTTGTTTGATCTTGTAGTCTTCCCATTTCGGCCAACCGGGCCTCCTTTACACGCTCTTGTTCAGAAAAATATCCTTTTTCGACATCGAACAAATAGGACTTGTCTTGCGCCACAAGATTGCCCATCAACCTTGTTTTTATCACTTTTTGCATGTCTGCATTGGTCATTTCAGCCCCCACGGCGGCGGCCTGAGAGGCACCTTCCTCGGCACTTATGGCCGTTGCGCGACGGGGTGTTGTTGGGTCGGGGTTCATGATTGAATCAAGACGGCTCCGGCCATAAACGGCGGCATCAAGGTAGGCTTTTGCATCCACCGTTGGGCCTTGGTTTTGGCGAACGGATTTTTCCAGCTGTTGTTTGTTTTGAAACATACCCAGGCTTGGCTGTGGCTGAGCGGGTTGTTGCAGTTGTTTTGGGGCTGGCCCGATGGAGTTTCCAGGTCCAAGCGAATAGTTTGCGAGGGCCTCCTTGGCCTCTTTCGGCGTCATGCCCAGCCCAACCAATCCGGCTTCAAAGCCTTTGTTGCGGGGCGTCTTAGTCAAAGGCGCATTCGTCATCCAGGCGTTCTTTGGCACGCCCGTGATGGTGGCTGGCGCAGCTTTGTCGGGGATGTTGAGGACGCTGAGGTTATGGTTATTCGTTAGAAGACTTGGCGGAGATGGTTTGCGCGGTGGCAAGGGGGCGGCACGGAGGGGGCGAGGCGCAGACGGGGCCGGAACAGAGATTTTTTCGTTGATATAAATTTCATGTTTGTTCGTAATCTGTGGATTGAGATTCATCAACGCATCAACGGTGGTGTCGTGGGTTTGTGCTAGTTGAGAAAGCGTATCTCCTGCTTTGATGGTCACCGTGCGGTTCGCGGTTGGGCTTGGTGTTTGCGTTGCCGTATTCGCGACTTGGTTTTGTTGCGGGGCTGTTGGGGTATTTGTTTGGGCTTGCGGCGTGTTGGCGATGGACTGAGCGACGCTGTTTTCGATTTTGTCTTTTTTAACCTGAAATCGCGTTTGTCCAAGAACAGGAGCCGTTGCTTCAATGGCATCGACGATATATCCACCAAGCACGTCAGGAGAAACTTGATTGATCAGGCCGTTTTCCATCGGCTTGGCAAATTGATCAAGGGTGACCTTGGTAATCGTCACCAGATTCTGCTCGGACACAAAATCAATGCCCCGGCGTTCAAGTTCGGCCTTCGTGGCTTTGGTGATTGCATCCCGGTTTAGGGTTCGGGTTTGGCCCGCTTGCCTGTTGCTTAAGTCTTTGAGGGATTTAGTGATAGGGTTATCATAAGCGAATGTTCCATAGACATTTGCGACATTCATGGCCTCTTTTTGTTCGGTAGACAGGGCGTTATACAAGTTTCCTTTAAAACCTGATGCTATAACGGCCTCATTGGCTTTAGTGACGCAATGCTTATCATCATTGGAATCGTACGTAAGGTCCTTACCCATAAGTGAACCGAAATAACCCTTTACTGCGAAGGCGCCTTTTTGGGTTAGGTCTTGGGCTGGACCTGCTATATAGCCTTGATCTTTATCTTTCACGTTTTTTAAATCATCCCGAATATATCCAGGAACTTCTAAAGTTAACCCAGCTTCGATCTCGTATCCTTTTTTTGGCGCAAATCCGCGAATATAGCGTTTGTCATCATTGATACCGGGGCCAGCGATTTCTACGGCGACATGTCCGATTGGTCCGCCTTTGGTGTGAATAATCATTTGATATTTGTCTTGCTGTTCCATAATGAAATTCCTTTCGTTTGGGCATGAAAAAAGGCCGGGAAATCCCGGCCTTGGTTGAAGTGTTTAATTGGTTTTTTACGTATTCACTTAATGTGAAAATATTTGACGAGCGTTTTTTGGAATGTGGAAATATTGAGCAACAACATTTCCATCATCATCCCTTACGTTTAAAATCACCTTATAAGGATAAGGGTGCCCACCCGTTTCACAGTTCATATTTTCAACGGCATATATTAAATTAAGCCCCGCATCAGAAAATTTTTCCCGTGATTTTTTAATTTCAGCCTTGGTCGGCAAATAAGCACAGGGTTCTTGTAAGGCATGTAATGTGCGGCCCAACAGTTCAGGTTGCGTCAAAATAAAATCATCTACGGCGTAGGTGTCGCATTGTTCAAATCGCCAATAGTTGCATCCCGGTCCAAATCCCCAGCTGTAAAAACCAACACATTCTGAATAGGGTTGATTATGAAGTGTTGTTTTATTTAGAGGAAAATACAGAGAACAAGACGGTTCTTCTGAAATTGTTTTAGGCGCCGGACGGTCCCATTCAACCAACGGGCTGGTTTCTCCTGAGGCAATATAAAAAAGTTCATCAATGTCGCCGCCCACTTTGTCATGCATGGCAGGCATCATAACTTGCACATATGCATAAAACAGGACGAATAAAATTCCAAAGGTGACTAGCGGAACTTTAATCCACTTTGACATTTTTCGCTTTTGTTGCGATTCATCATTCATCTTCACACGCCTTGCCACATCTCAACCAATCCTCGAAGTTTAACGTAACACACTCTCAGCTTCGGGCAAGATGGCGATAAAGTGAAAAGTCCCGCCCTCATGGCGAGAGACGGGAGTTATGGTGTGGGCGCAATGGTTCCTGTTCGTTGAAGCCTATATCTCATAAACCTCAGAGAATGTCAAGTCTTATTTCCTTTTTTGTGTATTTTTAAGGATTATATTCAATTCATCGTTCACACCGCTTCATCCTATCCTGCCGGCTCACAACGGACGGCTTACCGTCAAAGGCCCAGGCAAGGACACCGACAATCGCGTTGTTTCTAACGACCGTATCATCAACATTGACGTTCGGGTTATCGACCGTTCCAGACATCGTGATCACACCGTTAAAGCTGGCGTCCTAATTTCTTTTGGCGTGATGACCTCTTTGCAGTTCTGCCAAGAGCAGATTTTAAATCCAGGCCTGCCTTGACGGCCCTTCTGCCTTTCTTAGGTAATATTAATCCATATTTTTACTGTACAATAGGGGGCGCTCTAAGGTACAAATGGTCTTAAATAGAGCCGCCAGAGGCTCATGATTTATAACATTTGTTCCAAGAGGTATTCCCCCCATGTCTGACCAGAATGAAATTGCGAAGGCTCTTCGGGCTATGATGAAGGGCGATTTTTCGCATTTGCCAGAGGCCGATGATGATTTGTCAGCGGCACTTTGTGAACTGGGTCAATTTTTGGCTGATGATTCCAAAGAAACCTTAGATCGAACGGTGCGATTTTCCATGAACGCCAGTGATGCCATGACCTCGGTTGCTCAGATGTCGAGCAACTTGATGGAGACGGACAGTCGCACGCAAACCATGGCGGCGGCGGTGGAAGAATTAACCGCTTCGATCAATCAAATTACCGAAGCCAGCAACACGGCGACCGAGCGGGCGTCTTCTTCGAATGCGGCGGCTCAAGAGGGCGTGCAAAGCGTCAACACCATTGTTCATCATATGGATCGCATTACTGATGTCGTGCAAAATGTCAGTGATCGCACACAAACGCTGACCGATGCCGCCAATCAAATCGCCGGAATTTTGGGCACCATTGATGCCATCGCCAAACAAACAAACTTGTTGGCCCTAAATGCGACGATCGAAGCCGCACGCGCGGGAGATCAGGGCAAAGGTTTCGCTGTGGTCGCCGGGGAAGTGAAGGTTCTTGCCAATCAAACTTCGGCCGCGACCGAAGATATCCGGGGGCGCATTAACGTCTTAACGGAAGAAATCGCGACGTTCCTAAAGTCCGTATCGGGGGCATTAGAAGAAGTTGATAGCGGTAAAAAAGCCGTGAACTCCACCAAAGACGGCATCAATGGCATCAGCGAGGACGTATCGGATGTCTCAACACGCATGGAAGAGATTTCCTTGATGTTGTCGGAACAAACCAAAGCCGTTCAGGAAATTGGGTCCGGGCTTTCCAATGTTGCCGACCTTTCCAGCCATAACCGAGACCGTACGGAAAAAACCATTAAATCGGTCGGGGCTACGGAATCGCTGATTGAAGAGCAATTTGCAAAACTTGAAAATCTGCTCATTCCAGATTACGTGCTGTTCCGCGCGAAGTCGGATCACTTTATTTGGAAAAAGAAACTAGCGGAAATGTTTGTGGGTCTTAACAACCTGCAACAAAGCGAACTGGCCGATCATCACCAGTGCCGCCTTGGTAAGTGGTATGATCAGATCAGCGATCCGTCGTTTACCAACAATCCAGACTTCAAAGCCTTGGTTGAACCGCACAGCCGCGTTCACCAATTTGGTAAAGACGCTGCGGCGGCCTATACCCAGGGCAATCCAGAAGAAGCTGAACGGTTATTCCATAAAATGGAAGATGCATCGTTCGAAGTTATTGGCCTGTTAGATCAGCTGATTGATCAACGCGCACGGGGGTGAGCGTTCATTCGCCCTTGTTCAACAAGCTTCTTTAAGCCCGCCACACTTGGCGCGCCCGCAATCAAGGTTTGCCCGGCTATGAACGCTGGGGTGCCTTTGAGGGCTATGGCTTTGGCCAAGGCGAAGTTTAGGTCCAAGGTGGCGTTGATTTCCTCTTTGAACGTTGCCATGTCGTTTTTGAGCTGCACCGGGTCGAGGCCGGACGCGGCTGCAATGCTCATCACCGTGTCTTTGTTTAAGCCGCGCGCCGCCATCAGGGCCGAGCTGAAGGCGGGGTATTGGCCTTGTTTAAGGGCCGCTAGGGCGGCCTGGGCGGCAAAGGTCGAAACCGGACCTAAGATTGGATATTCCTTAGCCACGTAGCGCAGTTTAGGGTCGTCTTTTAACAATTGCATGATGGCTGGGTGCATGGCTTTGCAGTAAGTGCAGGTGTAGTCAAAAAACTCCACCAAGGTAACGTCGCCGTCAGGGTTGCCAAGCACCGGATCGTTTGGGCTGTGAAGCAATTCGGTTTGGTTGGCGACGATAACGTCGGAAATTTGCTGTTGCGAAAGCTGGGCAGGGGGCTGGTTAGTCGGTTTTTGAACGTACTGAAACGCGGCTACGCCAGCCACACCAAAGGCTAAAATGCCAATGACCAAAGCAATACGATCAAGTGTCCAGGTCATAGGTGCGGGGCCTTCAAGGCTTAGCCGTGTTCTTTTTTGTCTTGCGAAATTTTCACCACCAACGACAAAGCGATGGCGGGCATGAGGTAATCCCACACCGGAACCGCCATAGGGACCATAGCGCTAAAACCGGGAATAATGGTGATGGCTAGGGAAAAGAACGAAGCCAGGGCAATGATCAGGGCGACGATGGATTCCACGTTGACCGAACCCCGTTTCAAACGGGCCACGGCCCCAAGATACAAATGCGACGGGCACCACATGTAAACAGGCACCGAAATCAGCGCGATGGCTGACCACGCCAAGCCTTCTTTGTAACTGCCGGAGGGGATGTTTGCCGCAAAGGCGGGAATCAACCAAGGATTCATGACGATAATGGCCGGAATGGAAATAAGCGCCGCCAGCAAAAGTTTGCCCTTTAGCTGTTTGGTTTCTAGCTGTTGCTTCGTCGCTTGCGTTTGGCTGGTCATGGTTACCTCAGGTTTAGGAAAACTTGCGTGCGTTAAAATATAGGCGCTGTTTACGACAGAGCCGAGGTCAAAGCAATGACCGATCCAATGGGAGCAGATAATAAGAGCGTACTGTGGTTAAAATATGTCAGGAATTTTGTGTTCAATTTTAGCGTCCGCGTGTACGCTTAAAGCATGGAAACGTTCGCTGATCGCGCACCGGAATTTCTCATCGAAGGCTTGTTTAAAGCGTTTGGTGCCAATCAAGTTTTGCGCGGTGTAAGCCTTGATATTCGCCAAGGTGAACTGATCGCGGTGGTTGGCGGGTCGGGCTGTGGCAAAACGGTACTGCTCAATCACATATTGGGCCAAATGGAACCCGATCAGGGTCGCCTTCAAGTCGCCGACCATGGACAACAAACCACGCCCCTGGTGGACCTAAGCCAGCTCGGGACCGTTGAACTGGACACCCTACACACTCACTGGGGCGTCGTGTTTCAAGCCAATGCGTTGTTTTCCGGCACGGTTTTGGATAATATTCACCTGTGGTTGGAAGAGATCAAACATCTGGGCGACGTCGAAATTATCGATATTGCCAAACGTTCGTTAGCCGCCGTGGTGTTGCCCACCGACGATGATTTTTTAGACCGGGACGTTGACGATTTATCGGGTGGAATGCGTAAACGGTTGGCGGTGGCGCGGGCTTTATCTATGGAGCCCAACGTTATTTTTTATGATGAACCCACCACCGGGTTAGACCCCACCAGCGCCGCACAAATTCAAGACCTGATCCTCACCACCCACGAAAAGGCGAAGGCGCAAGGTCCCGGTGTGACAACTTTGATCATCACCCACGACAAAGATTTGTTGTTTCGTTTGGAACCCCGGGTGGTGATGCTGCACGCAGGCGAAGTCTTTTTTGATGGGCCGTTCAAAAACTTTGCGACGTCCACATCACCCATTATCCGGCCCTATTTTGACCGAATGCCGGTGCTGCATTTGGGCCAGACCTAAAGAAGGCGCACCCGTCAAAGAGGAGCGCGCCTTTAGTCTTGAGCATCCATTTGAAGGGATGAATATCTTAAACTAAGCGAGGATGTTGACTTGGTTGCCGCGCGTTGCGGTTACGGACCCATCATCACGATCGCCATCGTTTTCGGCGTCGTTGCCATCATACCCAGCGGGCTGAGCCGGTTGGGATTGGGTCTGGCGAGATTGACTGAGTTGTTGAACGCGTTGGGCCTGTGCGGCGAAGTTCACGTTGCTGCTACCTGAGATTTCCATAGACTTCTGTCTCCGTAAGGTTGCTTAACCGCCATATTTTATGGCTTATGTTACTATCTTGATCTTTTCGACCTTAACAGAACCTTAACGCTATTGTAAGGCCAAGATGATTTCAAGCCTCGCCTTTGGGATGGTCGCTGATCATTTGCGGCTTGGCGCTTTGTTCGTCGACCAGTTCATGGTGCAAGGGATCGTCTGGCAACAGCACCTCTTGTGTTGGCGATTGGGTAAACGCATGGCGGCCCGCTTGGGCGTTCAACAACTTGGTAATTTCGCCGGGGTTTTCGACCAACAACAGTTCATGTTCGGTGCCACGCGCATCCGTCACAATGACTTCACCATAGCGAAAGATCTTGCCCATGATCGATTGGCGGTAGACCGATTTTTGAATGCGTTCCAGCGTGTTGTCCCAAAAATCGGTACGTAAAATCCCCGATTTCTTAATCAGGCGGATGTTGGTCAACGCGCGTTCGTTGCCATACAGCCGGGTGATGATAAACGCCGGAACCACGACGATGGCAAACAACGACGTCAACAACAACTCCAACACAGGCTTGCCCGTCACCAACTTGACAAACAGCGCAAACAACACCCCCGTCACAATCGCCGCATGGGCCTTCGACAGATCGATTTTTCCGTCGGTGTAGTCAAACAAAAACTGCTTTAAATAATCCGCGCCCAACATCCCACTTTCGATCACATACAACATGGTGACCAAAACCAAAAAAGGCAAAAACATCAACCCCGCCTCAACAAACACCGCGCGCTTGCTGATGGGAATAACCTTAACGATCTGCTCACCGTTCAAAAGCTGAGAATCAATATACTTCAAAGTCGCCGCTCCTTGTGTTGGCGGAGGTTAGCAAATTGGGGGGAGTGGGGGAAGAGGGGGGGGTGTTTTTTGGTGTTAGATCACCATGTTTTTTAGAACAACTATAAAATCAGGTGTATATCTCTTTTTATTTCTCTTTTCAGCTTCATGTTTCACCAATCGAATGTTACAAAATATCATGATTGATAGATTATTTACGGGAGGCCCTCGTCTCTATGTCAATGTTCTCACAACAGCAGCTTGAAATACAAACCGTATATGTCCAACCTCAAGTGCTGAAATCAGGACTTATGTTGAACGTCCCGCGAGGTCAAATTTTGGAGCTGGTATCTCATGTCTGACGCATGGTTGACGCAGGTGCTGGCGGATCATTTTCTTGGATTAGAAAAATACCGTATTGATGATGTGCGGCACCCCTTTCCTGATGATGCCGGCGGTAGAATAAATTTGCATCTGAAGTCAGCCGATGAACGTGAGGATTTCCAGCTAGATCTCTGGCGAGGCGGGATTAACTTAAAAAAAGGTACATATCAAAACAGGTCGAGAAAGACGATTATCCTCGCACGGTTAGATTTTGATGGACCTCCGCATAGGAACCCTGATGGTGAGGAAGTTGGCTCTCCCCATATGCACGTCTATAAGGAAGGCTATGGTGATAAATGGGCGTATCCATTGCCCGAGAGCTTCATCAACGCCGATGATCGATGGCAGTTGCTTCAGGATTTCATGACTCACTGTAATATAATTCGCCCTCCTCTGTTTAACAGGGGGCTGTTTGGATGACCGAAATTCACGACCTGATTGAAAATTATATACAATGGCTTAGAGACAAGACCGTACTTCGAAAATTGAATGGTTGGGTGGAAATCACGACGCCACATCTTGACAGGCATAATGATTATATTCAGATATATGCAAAGAAAGATGATCTCGGCGGAATTCTCCTTACTGACGATAGCCATACTATTTGTGATCTAGAACTCTCCGGCTGCGCTTTGGATACACCGAAGCGTAAATCCATGCTGGAGGTAACTCTCAACGGATTTGGTGTAAACAAAGAAGGAGATGCCCTTCTAGTGCGCGCTACGCCAGAGAACTTTCCTTTACGTAAGCACAGTTTGATACAGGCAATTTTAGCTGTAAATGACCTATTCGTATTGTCCCAACCGAGCGTAGAATCGTTTTTCTTGGAGGATGTCACCATCTGGATGGATAGCCATGATATCCGCTATGTTCCTAACGCCAAATTTCAGGGATTGAGTGGTTTTGAGCATAAGTTCGACTTTGTGATTCCAAAATCACGAACCAGTCCTGAACGATTAATAAACACCATCAATAATCCGAAAAAGGATACAGCCCAGAACGCTGCATTCTCCTGGATGGATACCAAAGATTCCCGCCAAGAGAATTCTCAGGCATTTTTCTTCCTAAATGATAATGAAAATACAATTTCACCAACCGTATTTCAGGCTCTAGAAAATTATGCCATCACCCCGGTGCCATGGAGCCACCGGGAAGATTATTCTGACCGACTCACTGGTTAGGAGCATATTGCGTGGGGCAATTGGGGGATGTCTCCATTATTAACCTTCATAAATATAACTCCCCTCCCTCAAGTAAAGAACAAACATAGAACAAACCACCTGCGCAAACCCCATCCCAAAACCCCCACCTCCTAAACCCCAAACCTATCAATCTCTTACCCGCCTCCTGCCAGCCTATTGGCGGGTTTTTTGGTGTTTTTCCGTCCCGCTCTTTCCAAGTAAAACCCACCTAAAACCGCTCATTCCCATTGACACCCAACTCTTCCCATAGTATCCCATATAGACCCACGTAGGCCTGGATTGGACTGGTTTTTGTTTGGTTTGGGCGGCGGGTTTGAGTTTTTGCTTTAGTTTCTGACTTCGAATAGGAAGCTTTGGCAGATGGGCTTGGCGCGGGGGTGAGGGTGTTTAGGTCTTGTAAAGCGACCGGACAGCCTCGGTATTTGATGCATCAGACTCGGGGAATGTCATGACGCTGCTCGTCGGCCGTCATTTAAATAAGATTGATAAGAAGGGGCGGGTATCTATCCCGAAACCCTTTCGTGCAGCTTTGATCAACCAAGGCTTTGCAGGCGTGTACATCTTCCCCTATTTCCAATTCCCAGCTTTAGAAGGTGCCGGCGAGGCTTTTATGCAGCGTCTCACCAACAGCCTTGAAGACAACTTGGATTTGTTTTCAGACGACCAAGAAGACTTGGCATCGATTACTTTGGAAAGCACCCACCAATTGGCGTTCGATCCCGAAGGCCGGGTCAGTTTGCCGCAAGACTTGCGCGACCATGCGGGGTTAAACGATCAGGCTTTGTTTGTCGGGCGCGGTTCCCGGTTTCGCATTTGGACGCCCGAAGCTTATAAATTACACAGCGCCGAACAATTGGTGCGCGCCAAAGCCCGGGGCGCGACCTTGCGCTTGTCGCCGACCACCAAGCCGGACGGGGGAGACTAACCCATGTCCAGGCCTCATATCCCCGTTATGTTAAAAGAGGTTTTGGATGTGTTGCAGCCCCAAGACGGCGGCATCTATGTCGATGGCACGTTCGGCAACGGCGGCTATTCCCGAGGCCTTTTAGAAGCTGCAAATTGTCAGGTGTGGGGCATTGATCGTGATCCAAACGTGATTGCCGCCTCTAAAGACATGCAAGCCGAATTTGGTGGACGGCTGAAACTCGTGCAAGGACGCTTTGGCGACATGGCCGAATTATTGGGCGGTTTAGGCGTCGCCGGAGTCAACGGTGTGGCTTTGGATTTGGGCGTGTCCAGTATGCAGTTGGATCAGGCCGAACGTGGGTTTTCGTTTAAAAACGACGGACCGCTTGACATGCGCATGGAACAAACCGGGCAAACGGCAGCCGACGTGGTGAACACTTTTGAGGAAGAAGATATCGCCAACATCATTTACGAATACGGTGAAGAACGGCGTTCGCGCCATGTGGCCCACGCCATTGTCGAAGCCCGCAAAGAGCAAAAATTTACCCGCACCCGCGAACTGGCAACGTTGGTGCGCCGGGTGGTGAGAAAATCCAAAGACGGCATCGATTCCGCAACCCGCACCTTTCAAGGTCTGCGCATTTATGTGAACGACGAATTGGGCGAAGTTGATCGTGGCTTGTCCGGGGCCGAACAGCTGTTGGGCGAACATGGTCGCTTGGCGGTGGTGTCATTTCATTCGTTGGAAGACAAACGGGTGAAGTCCTTTTTGAACGAACACGCGGGTAACCTGCCCAACCCGTCACGCCATTCGCCGGAGATCGGCAATAAGGGGCCAAAGCCAACCTTTAAATTGTTAAAGCGCGGCGTGGTGAAGCCCAGCAAAGATGAATGCCAAATCAATCCCCGGTCCCGGTCTGCACGGATGCGGCTGGCTGAACGAACCGCCTCTAAATCTTGGGACCTTAGTCCCGGGAGGCCCTCATGACCGTTTCAGCCACGGCACGCGCAGGCGTGAACAAAACCACACCGAAACGTTCAAGCTTCCTGCGCCATACCACGGCGCTGTTCTTGATTTTAGCGGGTGGCTTAGCGGTGGTCTTGTTTTCGGTCAAATACCAAGTTCACGATTTAGAAACCGAACACCAACGGCTTGTTTCAGAGCTTGATGATGAACGCCGGGCGTTGCATGTTTTACGCGCCGAATGGGCCAATTTAAACGATCCCATCCGCATTCAAGCTTTGGCCGAACACTACTTGGGCATGGGGCCGATGCGCCCCCTTCAAGTTATGTCCGTAAGCGGTGTCCAAGACATTCCGATGCGTCTGGTGGCAGAGCCTTTAGACGGGGAGGTGGTCAATGAAACGCCATGATCCCAATCAACAAGAAATTTCCTTTGAAGCCTTAGATCCCAAACGCATTCGTATCGAAGGCGCGCGCAAGCAAGCCTTGGAACAGGGCCAAACACGTTTGTTGGTGATTGGCGTAATGTGTTGTTTGGCTTTTGGTGTGTTGGGTGTGCGCTTGGTTGATTTGACCCGTCACGGCAAAGACGGGGTGGCGAAATGGCACGCATGGACGGCGGCACAAAGCAAACCGAACGTGGTGGCACGCGGCGAAGTGCATGACCGCAACGGCAACATCTTGGCCATAACCTTGCCCACGCAATCTTTGTTTATCAATCCCAAAGAAGTCAGAGGAGCCTTAACCGGGGCCGAGGCCGCAGATCGGTTGCGAACGGTTTTGATGGATTTGGATCGCAAGGACCTCATTAAAAAAATAGAAGGACGGGGGCATTTTGTCTGGCTGGCCCGCAACTTAACACCGGAACAGGTGTGGGATGTGAACAAGTTGGGCTTGCCCGGGTTTAAGTTTCGCAATGAAGAACGGCGCGTCTATCCGCATGGGGCAACGTTTGCCCACGTGGTCGGCTACACCGAAGTCAATGGGCGCGGCATTGCGGGTGCCGAACTTGAATTTGAAAACGTCTTGGGCAGCCAAGGGACCGATGTTGATCTGTCGGTTGATTTGCGCGTTCAGGCCATTTTGCACGAAGAACTGATCAAGGCCCAAGAAGAATTCAACGCTAAAGGTTCTGCTGGGGTGGTGATGGATGTCAACACGGGTGAGATTCTCGCCATGGCTTCATTGCCCGATTATGATCCCAATATCCCGCGTCAATCCAAAGGATCACCAGGCTTTAACCGGGCGACTTTGGGCGTTTACGAAATGGGTTCGACGTTCAAACTTTTCACCACCGCCACAGCCCTCGATACGGGCACCGTCAGCCTGACTGATGGCTATGATGCCACGGACCCGATCAAAATTGCCCGCTTTACCATTTCCGATTACCACGGCAAAAAGCGTTGGCTCAGCGTGCCAGAAATTCTCACCTATTCCAGCAACATCGGCACCGCCAAAATGGCGATGGATGTGGGCAAAGAAAAACAAAAAGAATATCTAAGTCGTTTTGGTCTTCTCAAAGCTTCCCAGGTTGAACTCCCCGAAGTTGGCTCGCCGCTTTTTCCCAGTCGGTGGGGCGACATTTCCACCATGACCATTTCGTACGGCCACGGCATTGCGGTCAGCCCATTGCAAATTGCCACCGGAGTTTCGGCCGTGGTGAATGGTGGTGTTATGCATCAGCCCACCGTGATGAAAGTGAATGAAAAAAATCGCACCGAAGGGCAGCGCGTTTTAAAACCTGAAACGTCCTTTGCCATGCGCGCATTGATGCGCAAAGTCGTGCGCGACGGGACCGGGTCTCATGCCGATGTCAAAGGCTATTTGGTTGGTGGGAAAACCGGCACCGCTGACAAACAAGTTGCGGGTCGTTATGACAACAAAGCGTTGATTTCTAGTTTTGTCGGTGTGTTCCCCATGACCAATCCACGCTTTGTTGTGCTGGTCATGTTGGATGAACCCCAAGGAAACAAAGCGACTTACGGCTATGCCACGGGTGGCTGGGTGGCATCACCCGCCGTGGGGCACGTGATCGAAAGAATGGGACCCATTTTCGGAATTGTCCCCGATGCTGCCTTGCCCGAAGACGAAACCAAAATTGGACATCCCATGTATTTGCCCGAACCTGAAAAACCAGGACGGACAGCGATGTTGCAGGGGGGCGTGACCCATGCGGCTTATTGATATGGCAAAAGGTTGTGATCCCTTGATCGAAACGTTAGGCGTACACGGCGATATGGATATTGCGGGTCTGACATCCGATAGCCGCGCCGTGCATCCGGGTTATTTGTTTGCCGCCTTGCCCGGCGTCAATGTTGATGGTCGTGACTATATTTCACAGGCCCAACAAAACGGCGCCGTATGTGTGCTGGGGCCAATCGGGACGCAATCCGATGTACCCGTCATTGAAGACGCCAACCCACGGTTGCGATTTGCTAAAATGGCTGCGAATTATTATGGCGCTCAACCTGAAAATATCGCCGCCATTACGGGCACCAATGGCAAAACATCCGTCGCCACTTTCCTGCGTCAAATCTGGGAATGCTTAGAATATACAGCCGCCAATGTTGGCACCATTGGAGTGTTCGGCGCGGGCTTTGAAGAACCTGGCACGTTGACCACCCCCGATCCGGTGACGTTGCACGCCACGATGAAACGACTTGTGGATGCGGGCGTTGATCATTTGGCGATGGAAGCGTCTAGCCATGGCCTCGAACAATTTCGTTTGGATGGCCTGCGTATCAAGGCAGCGGGCTTTACCAACATCTCTCGCGATCACTTAGATTATCATGGCACAATGGAAGCCTATTTGGCGGCCAAGCTGCGGTTGTTTTCAGAGGTGGTTGAAGACGGCGGCAGCGTGGTTATCAATGCGGACAGCCCCCACGCCAAAGACGTGATCCAGGCCGCTCAAGAACGCAACTTGAAGGTCATCAGCTACGGCGAAAGTGGCGACACCATTTGCCTGAAAAAACGCAACCTTCAAGGCCATGCTCAGGCGCTAACCGTAAGCATTTCTGGCACCACTTACACTGTGCTGTTGCCCTTGGCCGGGGCTTTTCAGGTGGAAAATGCGCTGTGTGCGTTGGGGTTGGCATTGGCGTTGGGTGCGGATGAAGGTCGAGCTGTAAAAGCTTTGGAAAGCCTGCATGGGGTCACGGGACGGATGCAATGTGTGGGCCATGTAAACGGAGCCGATGTGTACATTGATTATGCCCATACGCCCGATGCCCTGGAAAATGTGTTGAAAGCCCTGCGCCCCCATACTCAAAATAAATTGCATGTGATGTTTGGCTGTGGCGGAGATCGCGATGTTGGAAAGCGACCTGAAATGGGCCAGGCCGCCACCACGTTTGCAGACGTTGTGATCGTCACGGATGACAATCCGCGCAGCGAAGATGCGGCTAAAATCCGCCAACAAATTTTAGCGGCGGCACCGGGGGCTCAAGAAATTGGCGATCGCCATCAAGCCATTCAGCACTCTGTTAAGAATTTAGGTGTAGGAGATATCTTAGTCATGACTGGCAAAGGTCATGAACAAGGTCAGACCGTCAAAGGTGAAGTGCTCCCATTTGATGACGTGATGGAGGCAAAGGCCGCCATAAGGGAGCTGGGGACGTGAATATGATGAAGGTCAAAATGCCACTTTGGACATCGCAAACCGCAGCTGAGGCTTCGGGCGGCACCGTCACCTGTGACTTTACGGCGACCGGCATTTCGATCAATACCCGCACGCTCAAACCCGGTGACCTGTTTGTTGCGTTGGTGGGGCCTAATGCGGATGGTCATGATTATGTGGCAACGGCTTTCGAGAAGGGTGCCGTCGCCGCATGTGTATCGCATCGTCCCCCGGTGTTTGATCCCGATACGCCGTTACTGATGGTCGAAGACACGATGCAGGCGCTAGAGGATTTAGCCGTTGCGGGTCGGGCAAAGCTATCGGGAAAAATGATTGCGGTGACCGGCTCCGTTGGTAAAACTGGAACCAAAGAAGCCTTGAAAGTGGTGCTTGGCGATCAAGCAAAAACGGATGCCAGCCTTGGCAGTCTTAACAATCATTGGGGCCTGCCGTTAAGTTTAGCCCGGCTGAAGGGCGATGACGTTTATGCGGTTATGGAATTGGGCATGAACCATCCCGGCGAATTGCGGCCCTTGTCGAAAATGACTCGTCCCGACGTGTGTTTGATCACCACGGTGCAAGCAGCCCATACAGAATTTTTCGAAAACACCGGACAAATTGCCGATGCCAAAGCAGAAATATTTGAGGGCGCGGAACCCGGCTGGACGGCGGTTCTCAATGCCGACATCAAAGAATGCCCGCGTCTGCAAGCGGCGGCTCAATCCCATGGTGCGGCCAAAATTTTGACCTTTGGTGAAGTTGGCGATGCGGATTTTGGGGTGGTGTCGTTTCACTTAGACGCTTTGGGTTCAGACGTTGTCGCCAAAACGCCGTTGGGCGAGGTGACGTATCGGATCGCTTCGCCGGGCTTTCATTGGGTAAGCAATTCATTGGCAGTGTTGGCTTGTGTGTATGCGGTCGGGGGCGATGTGTTTAAGGCTGGCGAAAGTTTGGCTCAGCTGACGCCACCGCAAAAACGGGGCGAACGATTTGAAATTCAAATATCCGGCGGAGCCTTTGCGCTGATTGATGAAAGTTATAATGCATCACCCGCCGCCATGTGTGCTGCCCTTGCCGTGTTAGGGGCCCAACCAAAGACAGGGCAAGGACGCCGGGTCGCGGTTTTGGGCGATATGTTGGAACTGGGCGACGACACGGTCGAACATCACAGTCATCTTTGCGAAGTTCTGATAGCTTCACAAATTGATGTCGTGTATCTGGCAGGCGAAGCTATGCACCATTTATGGACGGCTTTGCCCCCGTCGATGCAAGGTCACCACGCACGCACGTCTAAAGACTTAAGCGAAGTGGTCAAAGCCGCCATTCAACCCGGCGATGTCGTGATGGTTAAAGGATCGGCGGGCATCAATATGAGCCACATAGTTGAGGTGTTGCGTTCTTTAGAGGCGTCACCCAGAAAGGTTGAGGACTGAACATGCTGTATCATCTCTTATTCCCATTTGCAGACCAGTTCCCGGCCTTTAACGTTTTTCGCTATTTGACCTTTCGCACAGGTGGCGCGGTGATGACGGCGTTGATTATCAGCTTTGTCATTGGCCCCGCCTTGATCCGGGTTTTGCATATGCGCCAAAAAGGCGGTCAGCCCATTCGCGAAGATGGCCCCGAAAGCCATTTATTGACCAAACAAGGCACGCCCACCATGGGTGGTCTGATGATTTTGATTGCCATGGTTTCGTCCACAGTTTTGTGGATGGATATAACGAACGGGTTTGTTTGGGTGGCCTTAGGCGTAACCGTGTCGTATGGCGTTATTGGCTTTTTGGACGATTATTTAAAGGTCTCTCGGCGCAGCCATAACGGACTGTCGGGAAAAGCCAAGCTGGTGTTGCAGGTGGCCTTTGCGTTGGCTGGGGCATTTTGGATCATGCGTTTGATGCCTGAATCTATGTCCACGGGCCTTGCTGTGCCATTCTTTAAGGATACGTTGCTACAGCTCGCCTGGTTCTTCCCGGTATTTGCCGTGTTGGTCATGGTCGGATCATCGAACGCGGTGAACTTAACCGATGGCTTGGACGGATTGGCAATTGTTCCGGTGATGATTGCGGCGGGGGTGTTTGCGCTGATTTCTTATCTGGTTGGTAACGCCGTGTTCGCCGGATATTTGCAATTGCATTATGTGCCGGGGACTGGCGAATTGGCGGTGTTCTTAGGCGCGTTGATGGGGGGCGGACTTGGATTTTTATGGTTTAACGCGCCCCCGGCTCGGGTGTTCATGGGCGATACAGGGTCACTGGCTTTGGGTGGTGCGTTGGGGACGGTGAGCGTCATGACCAAACACGAATTGGTTTTGGCCATTGTCGGCGGCTTGTTCGTTTTGGAAACCGTATCGGTGATCGTCCAAGTGATTTCGTTCAAACTGACAGGTAAGCGCGTCTTCGCGATGGCACCTTTGCATCATCATTTTGAAAAAAAAGGCTGGGCGGAGTCCACTATCGTAATTCGGTTTTGGATCATTGCTACAATTTTGGCCTTGGTTGGCCTTTCAACATTGAAACTAAGATAGTTAAGGGAAGCACATGATTTCGTGCGCTGGGTTCATCAATAAACGAGTTGCCGTTTTGGGCTTGGGTAAGTCCGGCCTATCGGCGGCGCACGCTTTGGCACGCAGCGGGGCCAGGGTGGTGGCGTGGGATGACCGGGAACAAACCCGTAACCAAGCTACAAATGAAGGCATTGCGATCAAAGACTTCGAGCGGATCAATTGGGGACAAATGGATGCCCTGGTGATCAGCCCCGGTATTGCCCATTCATTTCCCAAATCGCACCCGGCCGCACATCAGGCGAAACAGGCAGGGGTTCCGATTATTGGCGATGTCGAGCTGTTGGCAACATCGGGTGCTCAGGCACACCAAGTGGCCATTACCGGCACCAATGGAAAATCTACGACCACCTCATTGTTGGGACATATCATTGATCAGTCCGGGCGCAAGGTCGAAATCGGTGGCAACCTTGGCCCCAGCATCTGCAACATGGCGATGTTGGAACGTGATGAGTTGTATGTGTTGGAATTGTCTTCGTATCAGTTGGAACTGTGCCCTTCGGCGCGCTTTAAAATTTCGATTTTGCTTAACCTCAGCCCAGATCATTTGGATCGTCACGGCGGCATGGCGGGTTATGTGCGGGCAAAGCGCAACATTTTTCATAACCAAGGGGCGGGCGATGTTGCCATTGTCAGTTTGGACGATGAACTGACGGCGAAAGTCTTTGATGAACTTGACCGTAAAAAAGGGCGCACTGTGATTCCAGTTGCGACCACTCGCAAAGCGCACGGCGGCGTTTATGTTGAAAATGAAAACCTAATCGACGATTTGCAGGGCGAAGCGAACGTGGTGATGAGCTTGGACGGCCTTGCTAATCTTCCCGGTATTCACAACGCACAAAACGTCGTTGCCGCTTTTGCGGCGGCGCGCAGGTTGCGGATCAGCACGGATGTGATCGTTCAGGCCATCGAAAGTTTTCCGGGCTTGGCTCACCGTCAAGAAATCATCGAATATTTTGACGGCATTACGTTCGTCAATGACAGCAAAGCGACAAATTGCGAGGCGGCCGAAAAAGCCTTGGCCTGTTACGACAATGTGTATTGGATCGCTGGCGGTCGGGCAAAGGAAGCCGGACTGACGCAAATGAGCGATGTGTTTGGACACGTGCGCAAAGCGTTTTTGATCGGCGAATGTGCTGACGATTTTGCGGCGCAACTGGGCGGAAAAGTCGACGCTGTCGTTTATGGGACCTTAGAATCCGCCACCCGTGCAGCTTATGAACAAGCCGTCAAAGACGGTTTGAAGGCTGCCGTGGTGTTGTTGTCGCCGGCGTGTGCGTCGTTTGATCAATTTGCAAACTTTGAAGCACGCGGCGATGCCTTTCGCAATCTTGTTGACGGTCTGCGGTTGGAAAGGGGGGCTTCATGAGCACCTTTACCCGCACCGACACATCAGTTGTTAGCCGTTGGTGGTGGACCATTGATCGTTGGACGTTGGTGTCGATTTTTATGATTTCGGCGCTGGGCGCGATTTTGGTTTTGGCGGCGTCTCCGGCTGTTGCCGAACGCATTGGGCTGGATAGTTTTCACTTTGTTCATCGGCATTTTGTATTTCTTCCGATCTCGCTTTTGGTCATGTTGGGGACGTCCTTGCTGACGCCACGCGGGGTGTTGCGGTTGGCCTTACTTGTTTTTGCTGGGGCTATCGTGATGATGGTTTTGGTGCTGTTTGTCGGCGCCGAAGTCAAAGGGGCAACGCGGTGGATTTATATTGCTGGCATGTCGTTGCAACCGTCTGAATTCATCAAGCCAAGCTTTGCCGTAGTCGCAGCTTGGATGTTTTCCGCGCAAAAATTAAACGATGATGTGCCGGGCTATTCCATTGCCATCGGCTTGTTCGTGTTGGTGGTGGGCTTATTATTGTTGCAGCCTGACTTTGGCATGACGGTTGTGGTGTCGTGTGTGTGGGCGGTGCAATTTTTCATTGCCGGGTTGCCCTTGGTGTTGGTTGGCGCTGTAGCCTTGGTGTTTATCTTAGGTGGTTTTGCGGTCTATTTATCTTTCGATCACGTCCGCATTCGCATTGATCATTTTTTAGATCCGGTGGGCGGCCAAGGTTATCAGGTCGAACGCTCGCTCGAAGCTTTTTCCAATGGAGGACTGTTTGGTCGGGGCCCCGGCGAAGGTCGTGTCAAAGAAGTTTTACCCGATGCGCACACGGATTTCATCTTGGCCGTCGCGGGCGAAGAACTTGGCCTGTTGGTGTGCCTGTTGATTGTCGCGTTGTTTGCCTTTGTCGTGATCCGTGGATTCTCGCGGGTGTTTAAAGATTCGGACTTTTTTGTGGTGGTGGCAACCGCCGGATTGCTGACCCAATTTGCGTTGCAGGCGATTGTCAACATTGCCTCAACGACCAATTTAATTCCACCCAAAGGCATGACATTACCGTTCATCAGCTACGGCGGATCCTCCACCTTAGCGTTGGCCTTTGGTATGGGCATGGTGTTGGCATTGACGCGGTTGCGCCCTGGTGAGAATTCTCGCAGAGGAGGCCCCTGATGAACACTTTGCACATTGTTTTGGCGGCAGGTGGAACCGGCGGTCATGTCTTTCCCGCCGAAGCCTTGGCGTCTGAACTTTTAGACCGGGGCCACCGCTTAGGATTGGTGACGGATGCACGCGGCAAAGCTTATGGCGGGGCCTTGAGCCAATTGGAAACTCATCATATCCAAGCCGGAGGCATCGCTGGTAAAAGTATTTTGGCGCGGATCAAAAGCATTTTGGCTTTGGCGGTCGGGACCTTTCAAGCGTGGCGGTTGTTGAAACGTCTTAAGCCCGATGTGGTGGTGGGCTTTGGCGGCTATGCCTCGGCGCCGACTATGCTGGCAGCGACCTTTACGTCGATCCCCACTCTTATCCACGAACAAAATGCGCTGTTGGGCCGGGCCAATCGTTTGCTGGCTGGACGGGTTAATGGCATCGCGACATCGTTTGTTGAAACCCACGGGCTTGGCGAACATAACCAACATAAAGTCCATTTGACAGGGATGCCCGTGCGCGCACCCATTGCCGCAAAGGCGGCAAGCCCTTATCCGAACGCGGAAGGGGAACAGCCTTTGGGTATTTTGGTGCTGGGCGGATCGCAAGGGGCGACGGTGTTAAGTGAAGTTGTGCCAGCGGCTCTTGCTAAATTACCAGAGCCTCTTCGCGCGCGCCTAGATGTAACGCAGCAGTGTCGCGAAGAAGATTTAGAAGCGGTCAAAGCCGTTTATCAACAGGGCGGAATTCGCGCCCATCTAGGAACCTTTATTGACGATGTTCCCGAACGCATGGAGCAGGCGCATATGATGATTTCAAGGGCCGGGGCTTCGTCGGTTTCAGAAGCGTTGGTTGTCGGTCGTCCAGCCATTTTGGTGCCGTACCCGTTTGCCGCTGATGATCATCAAACCTATAACGCCAGAGCCGTTGACGACGCTGGGGCCGGGTGGATACTGCCGCAAGATACGTTTAATGCCGATGCGCTTGCGGCCCGCTTGGATTCCCTTTTGGGCTTACCCGCCGTGTTGGAAAAGGCGGCGCGCTGTGCCGCAAACATGGGACGCGCGGACGCGGCCAAACTGTTGGCCGATCGGGTTGAACACTTAACTTCACATACAGAGAGATCCAGTTCATGAGGGCTTTACCCCTAACCATTGGCACCATCCACTTTGTCGGCATCGGCGGTATCGGTATGAGCGGTATTGCCGAAGTTCTGCATAGCCTTGGTTACCAAGTGCAAGGTTCTGATCAAGCCGAAGGTCCCAATGTGGCGCGGTTGCGTGATTTGGGCATCAAAGTGTTTGTTGGTCATAGTGCCGACAATGTCGCGGAAGCCGGAGTGGTGGTGATTTCATCCGCTGTGAAAGCAGATAATGTAGAAGTTGTCGGCGCGCGTTCACGCTTGTTACCCGTCGTGCGGCGGGCGGAAATGTTGGGTGAATTGATGCGCTTAAAGTGGTCCATAGCGGTGGGCGGCACGCACGGAAAAACGACCACAACATCTTTGATCGCGCATTTGTTGGACGCTGCGGGGCAAGACCCCACGGTGATCAATGGCGGCATTATCAATGCATGGGGATCAAACGCCAGGTTGGGCGAAGGCGACTGGATGGTGGCCGAAGCCGACGAGTCCGATGGCACGTTTTTAAAACTACCCGCCACCATTGCCGTGGTTACAAACATCGATCCTGAACATTTGGATCATTATGGCAACTTTGACAATTTGCGCCGCGCCTTTGTGCAGTTTGTCGAAAACATTCCTTTTTATGGTTTTGCCGCCTTGTGCATTGATCACGCCGAGGTCCAAGCCCTGATCCCCCGTGTGTCCGATCGCCGCATCGTCACGTATGGCTTTAATCCTCAAGCTATGGTGCGCGGCACCAATGTTCGCCCCAGCCCAAATGGCATGACCTTTGACATTACCTTCACCGATTTTGGGGATGAACAGGCGACCAATATTTTAGATGTAACCTTGCCTATGTATGGATCGCACAATGTGCAAAACGCGCTGGCGGCGGTTGCCATTGCGCGGGAAATGGGCATTGCGAATGACGTTCTGCAAATCGCCTTTGACGGGTTTAAAGGTGTCAAACGACGCTTTTCCAAAACGGGCGATGTGGCGGGGATCACCATCATCGATGATTATGCTCATCACCCAGTGGAAATATCTGCTGTGCTCAAAGCCGCTCGGGGGGCCGTGGCAGACTGTCAAGTGATTGCGGTGGTCCAGCCCCATCGCTATAGCCGCTTGCGCGATTTGTTTGAAGAGTTTTGCACCTGCTTTAACGATGCCGATATTGTGCTGGTGGCCGATGTGTATGAAGCGGGAGAAACGTTAATTGAAGGCTTTGACCGCGATCACTTGGTGGCGGGTTTGCGCGAACATGGTCACCGCACCGTGATGGCGTTGACCAACCCCGACCATCTGCCCGATGTTATCAATGATTTGGCAAAAGAAGGCGATATGGTGTTGTGCTTAGGGGCCGGAAACATAACCCAATGGGCCAACGCGTTACCGGACCATTTGAAAAATTTAAAGGGAGGCGCCGACGCATGATGTCCGCTGCGGCTCATCCCCAAACCTTGCTTAACCGTTTGCCCGCCGTGCGCGGACGGTTAAGCGAAAGTACGTCGCTGGACAAGGTGACGTGGTTTGGTGTGGGTGGTCCGGCTGAAGTCTTGTTTAAGCCTGCCGATGCTGATGACTTAGCAGACTTTCTCAAGGCCAAGCCTGTTGATGTTCCGGTCACGGTGATTGGTGTGGGGTCAAATCTGTTGGTGCGCGATGGCGGAATCCCCGGCGTGGTGGTCCGGTTGGGTCGTGAATTTGCAAAGATTACCGTTAATAACGCTGATGTCATTTGTGGTGCTGGGGCCTTGGACGGTAACGTTGCAAAGGCTGCCCAACTGGCTGGCGTCACAGGATTGGAATTTCTAAGTGGCGTTCCCGGCACGCTTGGCGGCGCTTTGCGCATGAATGCCGGGGCTTACGGAGCTGAAATGCAAAACATTGTCCACAGCGCGATGGCGTTGGATGGCCAAGGCAACCAACATGAACTCAGTGCCGATGATTTGGGTTTTAGTTACCGCAAATGCCAAGTCCCCGCCGATTGGGTTTTCGTCCAAGTCCATTTGTTGGGCCATGCCGGCAATGCCCAAGATATTTTGGCACGCATGACCGATATTAAAAATGCCCGCGAAAGCAGCCAGCCCATACGCACCCGAACCGGAGGCTCGACCTTCAAAAACCCCGAAGGCCAGAAGGCTTGGCAATTGATTGATGAAGCTGGGTGTCGCGGTTTAAAAATAGGCGGGGCAGAAGTTTCGACCCTGCATTGCAATTTTCTCATCAATGACGGAACGGCGACGGCTACCGACCTTGAAACTTTGGGGGAAGAAGTGCGCCGCCGGGTCAAAGAAAAGTCAGGCATAGACCTTGTCTGGGAAATACGCCGCATTGGCGTTGCGAAAAAAGGAAAGGCCCAATGACAAAGAATGTAGTGGTTCTTATGGGAGGCTGGTCGGCAGAGCGCGGCGTGTCCTTATCTTCAGGTGCAGCCTGTGCCAAAGCCCTGCAAAATGTAGGCTACACGGTTACGGCTTTGGATGTTCAACGCGATATCGGCGCGCTGTTGACGCATCTTTACCCGGCCCCCAACGCAGTCTTTAATGCGTTGCATGGGCGGTGGGGTGAAGATGGCTGTGTCCAGGGTGTGCTGGATATTTTGAAAATTCCTTACACCCATTCTGGATTGGTGGCCTCTGCCGTTGCCATGGATAAGCCTCTGGCAAAATGCGTATTTAAAGATGCTGGCATTCCCGTGGCCGAGCATAAAATTGCCACGCGCGAAGAGGTTATGGCTGGGCATGTGATGGACGGGCCTTATGTGATCAAGCCTTTGAACGAAGGCTCTAGTGTTGGTGTTCACATCGTCAGTGATGGTGCGGGATTGCCATTTGAACATGACGATTGGCCTTATGGCGAACGCGTGATGGTCGAACAATTTATCCCAGGACGCGAACTGACGGTTGCCGTCATGGGCGGTAAAGCCATGGCGGTGACAGAAATCGACACCTCTCATGGCTTTTATGATTACGACGCAAAATATATAAATGGTGAGTCTGCACATACCATCCCCGCCGACTTGCCTAAGGCTATTTACGACGAAACCATGCGCTTGGCAGAGCTGGCGCATGATGTTTTGGGATGTCGGGGTGTTAGCCGTTCTGATTTTCGGTTTGATGGAAAAACGATCTATATTTTAGAAACCAATACGCAACCCGGAATGACCCCAACGTCGTTGGTTCCCGAACAGGCTGCCCATGTTGGAATTAGTTTTGAAGCCTTGGTGAAGTGGATGATCGATCACGCGGAGTGCGATGCATGAAAAAGCTTTTGGCCCGGATTACAGATGAAGACGGATTAGAGATTTCAGACACCCCCAAACGCAAACGTGTGGTGCCTGTTTGGCGGCGCCCACAAACAATCGTTTTAAGTACGATTCTTGCCGTGTCTATGCTTGGCGGCGCGGCCACATGGGTGGTCAAAACGGGGTGGGGTGCCGACGTTCTGTCCACCGTCAAATGGACGGCTGTCAAAACCTCATCCGAACTGGGCCTAATCCTTGAAGAAGTTTTGGTCACCGGGCGCGGTGAAACCAGTCGCGAAGACTTGTTGACGGCTCTTGGTGTGGCGCGTGGTGCCCCAATGCTCACGTATGATTTTGAATCCGCAAAGGTGCGGGTCGAAAATTTGCCCTGGGTGCGCAACGCCCATATTGAACGCTTGTTACCCAATACATTGGCGGTTCACCTCATCGAACGCCAACCGATTGCGCTGTGGCAAAATCAAGATGGTTTTTCATTGATTGATGAAGATGGAGACGTGATCATCAGTGCTGAATTAGACCAGTATGCGAACCTTATTCATGTGGTTGGCGATGATGCTCCTAATCGCGTGGGCGGGTTGTTGGAATTGTTGGAAACGCAGCCCACTGTGAAGGCCAAGGTGTTGGCGGCCATCCGGGTTGGTGGACGACGGTGGGATTTGTTGATCGAGGGGGGGATTGATGTGCGCCTGCCCGAAGACGGTGCCCCCGAAGCCTTGGCGCGGTTGGCTGCGTTTGAAACGGAAAGTGGCGTGTTGGGTCGTGATGTTAAGGTTTTAGATCTACGGATGCCAGACCGCGTCATTGTCCGACGCGTTCCCAATGCCGTGCGCAAACCCCAAGCGGTCTCCGGCCAAGAAACTTAAATTTAAGACGTGCGCCCAGAAAGGGGGCTGAACAATGCATCAAACCGCCCACCCGACGAAACTAAAAAACGGACTGATTGCCACCTTAGACATTGGCACCACTAAGGTGACGTGCCTGATTGCGCGCCAAGAAGGGACGCGACCACCGCGCATCATTGGCATTGGCCATCATGTGTCGGGCGGCGTGCGTCATGGGGCCATCATCGATATGGATTTGGCAGAAGTCGCCGTGCGTGCCGCCGTTGGCGCCGCCGAGGAAATGGCGGGCGTGAATATCAATGGTGTCACGGTGTCGCTTTCTGGTGCGCACTTTAAATCGCGCCTGGTGGCTTATGACATCGGTATTTCCGGCCATGAAATCGGCGACCAAGATTTGCGAAAAATTCTTGATGAAAGCAGCTTGGCAAGCGAGGTACCTGAGGATCAAGCCATCGTTCACGTCATTCCGGTTGGTTATTCTATCGACGGCAATCGGGGTGTGCGCGATCCGCGCGGGATGTTCGGTAAACGATTGGGCGTTAATCTGCATGTTGTAACGGCCAGTGTGAACGCCATGCGCAATGTTGAAACATGCGTCAATCGGTGCCACCTCGATGTTGAGGGGCAAGTGGTAACCCCTTACGCCTCAGCTCTGGCAACGCTGGTTGAAGACGAAATGAAGCTGGGGGTGACGCTGATCGATATGGGCGGCGGCTGCACCAATATTGCGGTCTTTTTCGATGGTGAATTGATGCATGCGGAATGTGTGCCATTGGGCGGAGCGAACGTGACCAACGATATCGCCCGTGGTTTATCAACGCCGGTGCAACATGGGGAACGCATGAAAACCCTTTACGGAAATTGTATGCCATCACCGTCCGATGATCGGGAAGTGATTAAGGTGCCGTTGATAGGCGAAGAACAGAGCGGCGAAACCAATTCTGTGCCGCGTTCAATGTTGGTCGGAATCATCCGGCCCCGCGTTGAAGAAATATTTGAAATGGTCCGGGATCGATTAAAAGAGGCCGGTTTTGATACTTTGGCTGGGCCGCGCGTGGTGCTTACCGGGGGCGCTAGCCAATTGCCAGGAGCCCGTGAACTTGCCTGTGAAGTCTTGGGTAAAGCTCAGGTGCGTATGGCGAAACCTCGTTACTTGGAAGGAATGGCTGAAATTTCCAGCGGTCCCCAATTCTCGACATGCGTGGGATTAATTAGCCATGCTCTTGAATCACCAACAAAATTTTCAGGTCGAACCTATCGGCCAAAGGCTCAGCCTGTCACAAGAATTGGCCGTATTGGTCAATGGTTACGGGATAATTTGTAGCCTTTAAGTACAGAGTCAGTAAACGAGTCAGAATTGTTTAAGGATTCGATGAAATAAAAAACAAACGAATCGGGAAAAGTTACTAAATTTTAATGGTTTTCGGGCCACAAGTATACAAACGAGCGGAGCGAGGAATCCCATCATGAGTATCAATTTAAGCGTGCCACAAAATGAGTCCGTTGAACTGAAACCACGGATTACCGTGATTGGTGTTGGCGGTGCCGGGGGCAATGCTGTTAACAACATGATCATCTCCGAGCTTGGCGGTGTTGATTTTCTGGTTGCCAATACGGATGCACAGGCCCTGACATTTTCCAAAACGGATCGACGTATCCAGTTGGGATCAGGTTTAACCCAAGGCTTAGGGGCCGGCTCGAAACCTGAAATTGGCCGCGCTGCGGCTGAAGAATCCATTGAAGAAATTACCGCACAAATCAAAGGCTCGCATATGGTCTTTATCGCCGCCGGAATGGGTGGTGGGACAGGCTCTGGTGCAGCGCCTGTGATCGCCCGCACGGCCCGCGATCTTGGTGTGCTGACCGTCGGTGTTGTGACCAAACCGTTTCAGTTTGAAGGCCAGCGCCGTCAACGTATTGCCGATAAAGGGATCGAAGACCTTGAGCAATATGTCGACACTTTGATCGTTATTCCAAATCAAAACTTATTCCGCGTTGCCAATGAGAAAACTACATTTGCAGATGCTTTCAATATGGCTGACGATGTTCTGTATTCTGGGGTGCGTGGCATCACCGATTTGATGGTTATGCCGGGTCTGATTAATTTGGATTTTGCCGACGTGCGTTCCGTTATGAGCGAAATGGGCAAAGCCATGATGGGCACGGGCGAAGCCTCGGGCGAACGCCGAGCACTGGACGCTGCCGAAGCCGCTATTTCCAATCCCCTTTTAGACGACACATCGATGGCTGGTGCCAATGGTGTGCTGATCAACATCACGGGCGGTTCTGATATGACCCTGTATGAAGTTGACGAAGCCGCCAATCGGATTCGATCTGAAGTGGATGAAGACGCTTATATTATCTTTGGTTCGACCTATGACGACACCATGGAAGGCACAATCCGTGTTTCCGTTGTGGCGACGGGTATTGATGCTGAATTTGCCGTGCGCCCAGAACCTGCCATTTTAAATGTGAAAACAGAAGCCGTTTCGGACGTGAAAATACATGTAGAAGGTCACATCGAAGAACCTACATATGGTCCTTCCGTGGCCCAAGTGTTAAGCGAAACGACACCTGATCCGGTTGTCGATACGGTTCCATCGAATGCGGACATTGCCGAAAATATCGTCAATGAGGCTTTGTCTATGGAAGAACAAGTTGAAAATTTCTTAGGGGATGCAGAAATTTTGAAGGCCGTTGAAAGCCTTGAGAACGATCATGCTGAGGAATCCGTCGAAACGTTTGCCGCTCCGGCCGCGATGCCAAGTGCTCTCAACGAAGACGCCTTTATTCCCCCCGCTGTTCATGGGGGGATGGCGTCCCCACAAGTCGATCCATTGGCCCAAACCGCCCTGTTAGATGAAGCTCAACAAGACGTTGCTTCAGCCCCTGAACCAGACCTGCAACAATCTACCCAAGGGACGCCAAGCCTTTTTGCTCGGGTGACCGGTGGGATGAATAAAGTGGCGGCATTCGGCCAAAAACACAGTTCATCATCTGCCTCTGGCGGACAAAATAAGCCCGTAGAACAGCCGGTTGATGCGGTTTCTCACGGCACGTCTACGGTCTTGCGGAACGACAGTTCGGCAGAATTAGAACCCACATTGGCGGGGCTTAACTTAGAAGATCGTGTTCCGCAATCACAAACCGAAGACGATCTTTTGGATATTCCAGCCTTTCTCCGGCGTCAGGCCAACTAATCGTTTAAAGGCCTGTAACAAAGGGTAACACTGTTTGATTTGAGCGCTTCAGCATAGGGTGGTAAACCCATAACTGAAGCGCTCTTTTTATATGCGTACGTAACCAAAAAGAATACAGAAAGCGAGAGAGTCCATGGGGGCCAACCAAACCACCGCCATCAAGCAAAAAACCCTTAAAAGCGCAATTAGCTGCACGGGCATTGGCTTGCATTCTGGTGAAAAGGTTTCCATGACTTTGATCCCTGCGGATGTGGATGCTGGCATTACGTTTCGCCGCACCGATGTTGCGGGCGAAGGCGCCGAAATCAACGCTTCTTTTGACCAAGTCTGTGATACCCGTTTGTGCACCACCGTCGGTACGGCGGGGGGCAAAACCATTGGCACCGTAGAACATTTGATGGCGGCCTTTGCAGGTGCGGGCATTGATAACGTCATCGTCGAAGTTGGTGGTGCCGAAGTTCCCATTATGGATGGCAGTGCGGCCCCGTTCTTGTTTTTGATTGAGTGTGCTGGCGTTGTTGAACAGAACGCACCCCGCAAAGTTATTCGGGTTTTGAAAACCATTACCATCAGCGAAGGTGATAAATCGGCAACGCTTGAGGCTTCGGATGGTTTCGCAGTAGATTTTTTGATCGACTTTGCCAGCCCAGCCGTTGCCAGCCAAGACCTTTTTATTGGCCTTGATGCGGGTGTGTTTAAAAATGAGATCGCGCGGGCGCGGACTTTTGGCTTTATGCATGAAGTCGAAGCCTTATGGGCCGCTGGTTTGGCTAAGGGTGGATCTTTGGACAATGCCGTTGTGGTGAGTGGCGATAAGGTCATGAACGAAGACGGTCTGCGTTTTGATGATGAATTTGTTCGTCACAAAATCCTCGATGCGGTTGGCGATTTGTATTTGGCTGGCAATCCTATTCAAGGTCAATATTCAGGCGTTCGTTCCGGTCACGCCCTAAACAACCAACTGCTGCGCGCACTCTTTTCTGATTCTGAAAATTACGAAATCGTCGATATGGTAAACGAAACGACAGGTTTAGTGTCTCGGGGTGCCGGTTCTTTGTCGAAAGCCACGGTTGCGGCAGGTCCGGCAACAGCTTAAACGAAACCAAAAATATTATATTTTATGCTGATTAATCAAAGCATAAGCACGTATAAAGCCTCTGCCCAAAGTTTAGGGACAGAGGTTTTTTTATGAGATTTCAAAAATGACTGCGATTGTTGAGTCTGAACCCTGGACACAAGGCTATATCCCCGTGATATAATCTGCACGTTGTTGTTGTCCGGCGGCTATAGTGGCCTTTTATAAGAACTTGGATACCCCTTAGATCATGGCTTCACGCTCATCTTGTCGCGTTCTTCCTTTAACCTTTGCGATCGCACTTGGTTTAGCCGCTTGCTCTGGTGGGACAAAAACGCAAACCCAAACGTTTTCCGAAGTCCCCGTCGAAAACCTTTACAATGCAGCCGTTGATGCTCTTGAAAAAGGGACATTTGTCGCGGCTTCGACAAAATTTGATGAAGTTGAACGTCAGCACCCGTATTCGAGCTGGGCTGTCAAAGCCCAGATCATGGCGTCCTATAGTTTATATATGGGCAACAAATATGACGAAGCAATCGTCGCCCTGGATCGGTATATCCAATTGCACCCCGGCAGCAAGGATGTGGATTACGCCTATTACCTTAAGGGCCTTTGTTATTACGAACAAATTTCCGACGTTGGCCGCGATCAAATGATGACCCAGTTGGCTTTGTCCACCTTAAAGGAATTGATCACGCGTTTCCCACAAAGTGATTATGCCAAGGATGCCTCGTTAAAGATTGATCTGACCTATGACCACTTGGCCGGAAAAGAAATGAAAATCGGTCGCTATTACCAATTACGGGGCCAGTGGTTGGCCGCGATCACGCGCTTTAATGAAGTGGTCACCCGGTATGAAACCACAACCCATGTTCCCGAAGGCTTACACCGTTTGGTCGAAAGCTATTTGGCCTTGGGTATGGTTGCTGAGGCGAAAAAAACCGCAGCCGTTTTGGGGCATAATTTCAAGTCCAGTAAATGGTACTTGGAATCCTATGCCTTGCTTGATGACCCAACCATTAAGAATTCGCCAGACAAACCTTGGTACAAGCTCTGGTAACCAAAGCGATAAGGTTTTGTGTTTATGCTATGTCGTCTTTCCATCCGTGATGTTGTTTTGATTGAAAAACTAGACCTTGAATTTTCGCAAGGTCTTAGTGTTTTGACGGGCGAAACAGGTGCCGGTAAATCCATATTATTAGACAGCCTAAGTCTGGCCTTGGGGTCCAGGTCCGAAGCCCGGATGGTGCGTCATGGGGCTGCTCAAGCCTCGGTCACGGCCGAATTCTCTTTGCCTGCGGATCATTCAGTTTTTGCCCTTTTAAATGAACACGGTCTTGATTTAGGGGGTGAACATTTAATGTTGCGCCGTTTGTTGGGGGAAGATGGGCGATCGCGAGCCTTCATCAATGATCAATCTGTCAGCGTTGGTTTGTTGCGACAAATTGGCGATGAGATGGTCGAAATTCACGGTCAATTTGACAATCATCGTCTGCTCAATCCGGCTACACATATGGGTTTATTGGATGCGCATGGCGGTCATGATGCATTGTTGACGGCGGTCAAGTCTACCCATCACGTCTGGCGTGAAACGGTGACGGAACGCAAGCGTGCCGAAGCCGCCCTTATCACTGCACGCGAAGACGAAGATTTCTTACGTCATGCTGTTGAAGAACTCAGAACCCTAAACCCTCAAGAGGGCGAAGAAGAAAGCCTTGCCCAAGAGCGTCAATTGCTGATGCACGGCGAGAAGCTTATCGATGCTATGAGCAGCGCCTCAAAAGCTTTGGACAACGGTAAGGGCGTTGAACGTCTGTTGCGCAATGCCGTTCGCGCCTTGGAACCCGTTGTCGAAAAAGCCGAGGGTCTTTTGGACCCGACCATGAAAGCGTTGGATCAGGCGTCTGAATTCTTGGTGTCTGGAATTCAAGAATTAGAAACCGCCGCCACCCGTGTCGATTTAGATCCTCGTCATTTGGAACAAGTCGAAGAGCGTCTGTTTGCCTTGCGGGCCTTGGCCCGTAAACACAACGTCAACATCACCGCATTGGCCGGACTGTTTGCACAGTTGAGCGAACAGTTGGCGGGGATTGATGATGGTGGCGAACACCTTGATGAACTCAGCCGCCTTGAAGCCCAAGCGCGGGGCGCTTATAGCGTCGCTGCGACCCAGCTCAGCCAAGCGCGCCGTGAAGCCGCAGGTGGGTTGGATCAAGCCGTGATGCGGGAATTGGGGCCATTACGTCTGGGGACCGCAGACTTTTGTACCCAGGTCGCGACCCTTGCTGAAGAAGATAGTTGGGGGGGGGCGGGCTGGGACCGTGTGGCGTTCGAAATCGCCACCAATCCCGGTACTCCGCCAGGCCCCTTAAACAGAATCGCATCCGGCGGTGAATTGTCGCGCTTTATGTTGGCGTTGAAAGTTGTGTTGGCGCAATCTGACCCGGTGCCAACCTTGGTCTTTGATGAAGTCGATAGCGGCATCGGTGGGCAAGTGGCCGACGCGGTCGGGCAACGTTTAGCAAAGTTGGGCGATGACGTACAAGTCTTGGTCGTTACCCACAGTCCCCAAGTGGCAGCCCGTGGAAAAACACATTGGCATATTTCCAAAAGCGAAACAAAAGGTTCGGTGCGGACCTCGGTGAAGGTGTTGGATTACGCTGAACGCGCCGATGAAATTGCCCGCATGTTGTCGGGGGAAGTTTTGACCGAACAAGCCCTTGCGGCCGCCGCCAGTCTGTTGCTCGGGGCTTCGCAATGAGTTTGCGAACGATCCCGGTTGATCAACTGACATCGGTTGATGCCGATGAAGAACTCAAAGCCCTTGCCCAAGACATTAAAGAGCACGATCAACGTTATCACGGACAAGACGCGCCGATCATATCAGACGGCGACTACGATACGCTTAGGCTCCGCAACCAAGACATCGAAACCCGATTCCCACTGTTGGTGCGTCCCGACAGTCCCTCGTTAAAAGTTGGGGCTCCAGCGGCATCAGGTTTCAAAAAGGTCAAACACGCCAAACCGATGTTGTCGTTGGGCAATGTCTTTAGCGAAGACGAATTACAAGACTTTGTCGATGGCCTAAAACGGTTTTTGAAAGATTTTGAACAGGACCCATCCTTGGATTTGGAATTGGTGGCCGAGCCGAAAATTGATGGCCTGTCCATTTCGTTACGCTATGAACGTGGTCTACTGGTTTCGGCCGCAACCCGTGGCGATGGCTTGGTTGGCGAAGACGTCACCGCCAATGCCCGTACCGTTGCCGATATTCCGCACACCCTGCCAAACGATGTTCCTGAGGTGTTAGAGGTGCGCGGCGAAGTCTATATGTCGAAGGCTGACTTCTTTGCCTTGAACGAACGTCAAGAGATGGCGGGGGCTAAGCCTTTCGCCAATCCCCGAAATGCCGCCGCAGGCTCGTTGCGTCAATTGGATAGCACCATCACCGCCAAACGCCCATTGAGCTTCTTTGCGTATGCATGGGGTGAAGTGAGTGAGGAAGCGTGGCCTACGCACAGTACGTTCATTGAAAACCTGAAAGCCTGGGGCTTTTGCGTCAACCCCATGACCCAGGTGTGCAATGGGGTCGAAGAGGCCCTCGTCCATTACCAACACATTGGCGAAACCCGTGCCGCGTTAGGGTATGACATCGACGGCGTGGTCTATAAGGTCAACCGCCTAGACTGGCAACACCGCTTGGGATTCGTGTCGCGTGCCCCCAGATGGGCCATTGCTCATAAGTTTCCCGCTGAAAAAGCCGAAACGATCTTAAATTCGATTTCCATTCAGGTGGGCCGTACCGGCGTTTTGACTCCGGTGGCGGAATTGGAACCCATCACGGTGGGCGGCGTGGTGGTGAGCCGTGCGACTTTGCACAATGCCGATTACATTGTTGAAAAAGATATCCGCGAAGGGGACCGGGTGCGTATTCAACGGGCCGGTGATGTGATTCCTCAAGTGATAGAGGTCGTCGACGATGGCCAGCACGCTGCGCGTTCGGTGTATCAATTTCCAACCACTTGCCCGGTCTGTGACAGTCATGCCATTCGGGAAGACGGCGAAGCGGCGACCCGGTGTAACGGGGGCTTGGTGTGTTCTGCCCAGGCTCACGAGCGGCTCAAACATTTTGTGTCGCGCAATGCTTTTGATATCGACGGCCTGGGCGCCAAAAACGTTGTGGCCTTTTATGATTTAGGGCTGATCAAAACCCCTGGCGACATCTTTCGCTTAAGTTCAGCCCAGTTGAAAGGCCGCGAAGGATGGAAGGACAAATCCATCCAAAACTTGCTGACGGCGATTGAAGCCAAGCTCACCATTGATATGCCGCGTTTTGTTTTTGCGTTGGGCATTCGCCATGTGGGGCAAGCTACGGCCCGGTTGTTGGCGAAACAGTACGGCAATATGACAAGCCTGCGCCAAGCCCTGTTTGAGGCTCGCGTTATCGGTTCGGAAGCCTTGGAAGAACTGTTGAGCATTGATGGCATCGGCAAGGCCATGGCCGACGATTTGGTTGGGTTCTTCGCCGAACCCCATAACATTGTCGTGCTTGACGATCTGCTAGACAACGTCACCGTCGCGGCTTTTATAGCCCCCAGCACAGAAGGGTCCTTGGTGGCCGGCAAGACCGTGGTCTTTACCGGAGCCTTGGAAACCATGAGCCGAGGTGAAGCCAAAGCCAAAGCCGAAGCCTTGGGTGCCAAGGTCTCGGGATCGGTTAGCAAAAAAACAGACATTGTCGTTGTCGGCCCCGGTGCGGGTGCCAAAGAAAAGAAAGCACGTGAGCTTGGGTTAAGGGTGTTAACTGAGGCCGAATGGCTTATATTGATTCAAAATCTGTGATGACGAAGGCGGGGCCAAATGAAACAAATTATGCATCAACAACGATTGTTTCTAGAATGGTTGGTGATGGCGGGCAATATTGCGGTCTCCGATACCGATAACGGCAGCCTTTTGTTTGTCACCCAACACGAATGCGCAAAGGCTGGATGGATCAAGCTGACACCGTTTGGCAGTGGCTTCCACATGGCTGCGATCACCGATGCCGGGCGCGACATGGTGAAAGACCGCCGCGCCGCCCGCGAAAATAAGTTAGACCACGAACGGCGCCGCGAAGTCTCGAAGTGAGTTCTCAAAATACCCTCACCCTCAGCAGTTTATCCTTTCAAGCGATGGGTACGGCGTGTCATGTGTATGTCTATGCCGACACGGCGGCTTTGGCCGAAGACATCTGTGAGGCCGCCGCGTGTGAAGTCGAACGGATTTCGGAGCGGTATTCGCGCTTTCAAGACGACAGTGAGCTGTCGCGCCTTAACCGTGTTGCCGAAGCCGGAGGCACAGTTCGTCTCGATCCCGAAACAGCATCTCTTATGGATTACGCCCAAGCTTGCTATGAAAAAAGTGACGGGGCTTTTGATATTACCTCGGGCATTTTGCGCCGGGCCTGGGATTTTTCCTCCAATCAATTACCAACACGCCAAGCCATTGCCCAACAGTTGGCGCACATTGGCTTTGCTAAACTGCATTGGGACAGCCCCAACCTTACCTTTACGGTCCCGGGCCAAGAGTTAGATTTCGGCGGCATTGGCAAAGAATATGCAGCCGTGCGCGCCGCAGAGGTGTGTGCAGCCCATGGGGTGCGCCACGGCTTGGTCGATCTTGGCGGCGACATTCATATCATTGGTCCCCATCCTGATGGTGATCCTTGGTGCATAGATATTCGCCACCCGCGCTCACCTGACCTTATGCTGGGCCGTGTCGAATTGAAGGCGGGTGGTTTGGCCAGCAGCGGTGATTATGAACGGTGCATGGTTGTCGAAAACCAACGTTATGGGCATATCTTAAACCCCCAAACAGGACACCCCATACAAGGCTTGGCCGCCGTAACCGTCGTAGCGTCTGATTGTCTGGTGGCGGGAAGCTTGGCGACGATTGCCATGCTGAAAGGGGCACAAGGTCCGGCGTGGTTAGCACTGATGGGGGTTGAACATGTGTGGATGGACGAACAGGGGCAACACGGCGGAAGCTTATTAAACTAACATATCCACGTTGCCACCCAGACCGTTAAAGGACTGTAAGCTGGTCATCAAGGTTTGCGAAGGGGCTGCCGCCGCACTTGCAGGTTGCTGACTTTGACCTTGGATCAAAGAACGCGACAACTGGGTCATGGCGCTGACAAAATCAGATTTAGCGACACTGTTGGTTTTGTTGGTGGTGAGTTGATCAAAAACTTGATCCGCACTCATGGACTTAAAGCGCTTGGGCGGGTTTAAAGTCTCGAATGCTTTGTTGAACTGCTCTCGGCTGACCGACCCGGTGCCTTGGCTGTCGATTTTTTCAAATAAGTTCGACATTTTTTTCGATGGGCCCATCCGCGAGCTCGCCCCAGACGTAATCTGAGGCTTGCTGAGGCTCATTGCACCCGAAATTTCCATCGCCATAACCGTTACCTTATCAAATCAAAGTGGGACGCGCAGAGGTCACGTCCATTACGACACAATATTTATAGGGTTATTGTTAAAAGAGCGTAAAGAATTGGGGAGGGGCGGGGAGGTATTTATATCTAGTGGCAGAAATCATTGATCTGGCCCCCCCGGAACCGTTGAAGGTGCATCTGGCTCCAAACCACGGGGGCATGCTTTCGCTCGCAATAGGAAACCTTGGAATATTATGAGGCAATGCCTTGCTACATAGCTACATATGAGGCTCAACCAAATTGGAATCCTGAGGATGATATCTGATCGTAAAAAAGCCCCCACTCAGTGAGCAGGGGCTTTTTAAATTTATACGCGGGGATCGAACGGTTTAGTTCAGTTTTCCGTTTAGGCCCTTGATGGACTCATCGATGAGCGCGTTTGCTTTGGTGGCGGAGATGTCGCTGGTGAGGATGCGTTTTGCGGCATCCATAGCGATATCTACGGCCATGGCTTTGACTTCGGCAATGGCCTGGGCTTGAGCCTGGGCAATGCGGTCAGCAGCCATTTGTTCGGAGCGCTTTAAGTTGTGGTCAAGTTGTACAGCGGCTTCGGCAGCAAGGCGTTCGGCCTCGTCTTTAGCAGCAGCGACAATGTTTTCCGCTTCTTTTAAGGCATCGTGTTGCTTTTTCTCGAAAGAGGCCAACATTTCTTGAGCTTCTTCACGAAGACGTGTGGCTTCTTCGATCTGGTTGGCAATAGCTGCCGAACGATCATCAAGCGATGCACCAATCACAGCGCCCATTTTTTTGCCAAACAAGACAAAGAACAAGACAAAGGCAATGGCCACCCAGAATGTTGGGTGTTCATAGAATGCTTCAACACCGTGTTCGGCGGCCGCAGCAGCGTGTCCTGTGGCTTCCGTTGCAGCGGCTTGAGCTTGGCTGATCAACATCTGTCTCTCTCCTTAGGCGCGGTCTTTGAGAGCAGCCGTAACGGCTCCGCTCAGGGACTTGCTTTGTGGGGCGTCACCAATCAGCTTTTCAACAACGGACGTTGCAACATCGGTCGCAACATCCTTAATGCCTGAAAGAGCCTCATCACGAGCCTTCACAATGGCTTTTTCTGAACTGACAATTTGCGCCTGTAGCTTTTCGTTGAGGGCAGACTGACGTTTTGCAGCTTCATCCGCAGCTTTGTCTTTGACATCGCGGATGGCGGCTTGTGCCTCCGTGCGAGCATCGGACAATGACGTTTCGTACGCTGCACAAGCGGCTTCGGCCTGCGTTTTCAGCTCATCGGCCTTGGCCAAGTTGTCGTCAATTTTGTTTTGACGTTCTTCCAAAACTTCACCGATGCGGGGCAGGGCGACCTTGCTCATCAGTACATAAAGCACGACGAACGTGATCACCAGCCACACAACCTGTGAAGAGAAGGTGGTAACGTCTAACTGCGGTAGACCTCCGGCCGTCGCTGGTGAAGTTGCGATAACGCTCATCACCAGAGCACTAAGCCCCAAAGTCTTGCTTGAATTTAGAATCCGCATGTGCGGGCTCCCGCCTAATATTGTCTGATTCAAATCGATTTAGCTATCAACGGTGAATTCAAAGAACTCACCGTTGAACTGAAAGCTAAATTTATCCGAACAAGATCAAGAATGCGATAACGAGCGCGTACAAAGCAACCGCTTCAACCAGGGCGAAGCCCAAAATTGCGCGACCGAAGACTTTGCCTTCAGAA
>Ga0316203_1000431_pt1 | contig 52156 bp, 47 predicted proteins | sample 6monrhotite_MG_FD_204940 | JGI IMG/M metagenome (GOLD analysis project Ga0316203, IMG submission 204940) | Microbial mat bacterial communities from mineral coupon in-situ incubated in ocean water Damariscotta River, Maine, United States -... | ecosystem: Environmental > Aquatic > Marine >... | reverse complement strand
CGAGAAAATAAACGATCTTGTTGGTATGCGGGCGGCTTTCCTCTTCGACGAGAGCAGGAGAAAAAGCGAAGTAATTCTCCAGCGCCCCGGTCACGACCTGCTGAGCGGCGGGCGTGGGCAGAGCCGCTATCGTTTCATCTTCCTCATTGAGCAGGAGGTTGTAAATGAGAGCGATACGATAGCCCTCTTTCACCGGTTTGACCTCATGGTGACAGTCAGCATAGAAAGCGAAAAATGTCAGTTTGTCTGCGGATGCTCGGCCACTCTGGTAGCGTTTTTTCTCACCATGATGATCGACGACCAATGTCCCGCCGCTATGGGGTGACGGCAGAATCACCACCAGCGTCGCGACCATCCCGTCGCTCTTTTCTGAATCCTGATGAGGCAAGAAAAACTGCCCCGGTGCGTAGATCAGCATATCGTGCAACTCAGCCTTGAGCCGACTCTGCTGTGGTAGCCCCAACTCATCCTTGAGTCGTTCCACAGTAGGGTTAAGCGTTTGGTTCCAACGCCGCTTATCGATCTTGACCCAACTTTTGGGGATCTTCCAGACATCACGCACCTCGGTATCCAGACGGGTCTCCTGTCGCCAACCGAAGGTCGCAGGCTGTGCCACCTTGATCAATTTTTTGGCAACAGTCGGTTTAATTGGAAATTTCAATCGTCCGACAGACTTGATCTCGATATGCAGATCAGCGATACCCGTGGTTTTTTTCGCCGAGAAAGCACCTTGTGGTTTGAGTTGTGCCAACGCCGTGGCAATTTTTTCCAGCATTTCATTCTCCAATGCTTATCGGGCTAAAAGATGACGGGCCTGACTTATTTTATACTCTCGGCGCAACAATTAAATGACCCCTGGCAAAACCGGGGTTTACCTTAGGAACGTGCACGGAATAACTTACCGTTTTCGCATCTCTGCTTCAGCCCGTCTTTGCCCGTTCTTCAATCACAAAAACTCGAAATAGAACGACTATTCCTCCGCTTTTGCTCAATCAGAACGAACAAATACAAATTAAATCAGAGCGCCAAAACAGCAAGTTATTCCGTGCACGTTCCTTATTTAATTATTAACAGCTATTGATGGGTAATTTCGAAGACAGCCATTCCGACGTTATACATTATTCTTGGGTTATTGTGCGCGCCATTATTGCTGAATTGGCCGCTGAATGGAGATGAGTTTAGCTTGTTTGAAAATACTTTTTCAACACTATCGAGTTTTACCTCTATGCCGAATTCAATTAATAGTTTATTGAGCTGATCATATGATTGACTAGCATTGGCCAATTCAACAAAAATTGAATTTGGACTTTTAATCTTTGAGTTTGGATAATTTTTCCAGTAATCAATATATTCTTCAGATTTAAGTGATAACTCAGCAACAGGTTGACACCAATTTAAATCATTTTCTACACAGAAGGTGCCCCATACAATATATTTGAAAGTATGGAGGGGTGTTTTTGAATTGATTTTACTCAGTATTTTTCTATGTAGTTTAATTTGATCAGAAAATTTCTGTGGACAATTTCTTCTGACATGAAGATAACTATCACCAGTCTTATTTTCTATCGCGTTCCATTTAATGTGACACTTATTTTTTTCTGCTTCATAAGCGTAATCACTCTTTTTATAAGCCCAACCGCCTGATTCTTTATCTAAATACTCTGTGACAGTAACTTCAGCTTTCACATTTGAAATAAAGAAAGTGAAAATAAAAACTAAAAAAGAAGATTTAAGATGCTTTGATATCATATGTTAGCGTAATCGTTCGAACAGTTTTTTGAGATGACAGGGCATGTTCGTTGTCCTGATGGTCAAAGGGGCGCATGGGCTCTGCAATCCCCACCTATCAATCTATTACCGATGCCTCGGCCGAATTCATGTCGTGAAATCGAGTGATTCAGGCACGACTATCACCCCTTCTCCAGCTGCGATACATCCCGCACCGCACCCTTTGAGGCGCTGGTCGTCATTGCGGCATAGGCCTTCAATGCATCACTGACATGGCGTACACGGCTAACCGGTTTCCACGCAGTCGCACCTCTGGCATCCATCGCAACACGACGTGCCGCCAGTGCATCATCAGAGATTGCGACGTTGATGATACGCTTAGGGATATCGATCTCGATGGTATCACCCTCTTCCACCAGGCCAATCGCGCCACCTTCGGCGGCCTCTGGTGAGGCGTGACCAATCGACAGACCTGAGGTGCCACCGGAGAAACGACCATCGGTGAACAGAGCACATGCCTTGCCAAGCCCTTTTGATTTCAGGTAACTGGTCGGATACAACATCTCCTGCATACCTGGCCCGCCACGCGGCCCTTCGTAAACGATGATGACGACATCGCCAGCAACAATCTTGTCATCCAGAATCGCGGCAACTGCATCGTCCTGACTTTCAAAGAGTCGCGCACGGCCATTGAAGGTGAGGTTGTCGTCATCGACACCGGCGGTTTTTACCACGCAGCCTTCCAGTGCGATGTTGCCATAGAGCACCGCAAGGCCACCTTCGCTGCTGTATGCGTGTTCCATATTGCGGATACAGCCTTTTTCACGGTCAAGATCGAGGTGATCCCAGCGTTTATCCTGACTGAAGGCCTGCTGCGTGGGTACATTGCCCGGCGCTGCCTTGAAGAAATTGTGTAGCTGCGGCACGTCAGAGTTAATGACATCCCATTTGGCCAATGCGTCGCCGAGGGTTGGCGCATGCACCACTCCAGCTTCACGATGTAGCAAACCGCCACGATCCAGCTCTGCGAGGGTCGCCATCACGCCACCGGCACGATGAAAATCTTCCATATGATAGAGCTGCGTGCTGGGTGCAAGCTTGCACAGTTGCGGCACCTTGCGTGACAGGCGATCGATATCGGCCACGGTGAAATCAACCCCTGCCTCGCTTGCGGCTGCCAGCAGATGCAGGATGGTATTGGTCGAGCCACCCATCGCAATGTCGAGACACATCGCATTTTCAAAGGCCTCAAAACTGGCGATGCTGCGCGGCAATACCGACTCATCATCCTGCTCGTAATAACGCTTGGCAAGATCCACCACCAGTCTACCGGCACTCAAAAACAGTGCTTCGCGATCGGCATGCGTCGCCAACATCGAACCATTACCCGGCAGCGACAGCCCCAATGCTTCGGTCAAACAGTTCATCGAATTAGCGGTAAACATGCCAGAACAGGAACCACAGGTCGGACAGGCCGAGCGTTCCATGGTTGCCACATCTTCGTCAGATTCGTTTGGATCTGCCGCCGAGACCATCGCATCGACCAGGTCGAGATGTACCACCTTGCCTTTGATAACGGCCTTGCCCGATTCCATTGGCCCACCCGAGACAAAGACCACCGGGATATTGAGACGCAACGCAGCATTCAACATCCCCGGCGTGATCTTGTCGCAGTTGGAGATGCAAACCAGCGCATCGGCACAGTGGGCATTGACCATGTACTCGACCGAATCAGAGATCAGCTCACGTGATGGCAGTGAATAGAGCATGCCGCTGTGACCCATCGCAATACCATCATCCACCGCAATGGTATTAAACTCTTTCGCCACACCACCCGCCTTTTCGATCTCGCGCGCCACCAGCTGGCCCATGTCTTTCAGATGAACATGGCCCGGCACAAATTGGGTAAAGGAGTTGGCAACCGCGATGATTGGCTTGCCAAAATCACCATCTTTCATACCGGTAGCACGCCACAGAGCACGAGCCCCGGCCATATTGCGGCCATGGGTGGAGGTTTTAGAACGATAATCTGGCATTGAGAGGCCTCTGGATACTATCTGAATTTAAAGTCGCTAAGATAGCAGATTTGAAGCTCAGGCGCGACGCAGCGCACTACCACCTGCACACAACAGAAACCTCTGGTTGCCACGCAGGAGCGCGGGAACGGGACGTTACCGCCATAAATAGCGTAAAATCCCCTTTTTTGAAGTTTCGAGCGAAAAGTTGACTGACGATGCCATCATCCAGGATTGAAAAAAAGCTGCTGCACTACACCGGCAAGGCGATCTCCGATTACAACATGATCCAGCGTGGCGACCGGGTGATGATCTGCCTCTCTGGCGGCAAGGACTCCTTTACGTTGCTGACGCTGCTCAACAAGCTGCGCATTCGCTCACACAATAAGTTTGAGCTGTTTTCATATACGCTCGATCAGTCGCAGCCGGGGTGGGATGATCGCGCTTTACGGGAATGGCTGGCGGCAAAGAAAATCCCCCATTTTGTCGAAACCAGGGACACTTATTCGATCGTGATCGACAAAGTCGAGCCGGGCAAGACCTACTGCTCGATGTGCTCGCGCCTGCGTCGTGGCAACATCTATCGCTATGCGGGTGATAACGGTTTTAACAAGATCGCACTCGGCCACCATCGCGATGACCTGATCGAAAGTACACTGATGTCGATGTTCTATAGCGGCGAGATTCGCTCCATGCCGCCAAAACTGTTGACTGATAGCAAACGTCACATTGTGATTCGCCCGCTGGCACTGTGTCAGGAGAAAGATATTGCCACCTATGCCGAAGAGCAGCAGTATCCAATCATTCCGTGCAACCTGTGTGGTTCACAAAAAAACATGACGCGCGCAAAAGTAAAACAGCTGATCAGTGATCTTGCGGCCGATAATCCAAAGGTGCCGAGCAATATGTTAAATGCACTGGGCAATGTGCAATTGACGCAGATGCTGGATAGTCGCCACCAGGATTTTGTGAATCTTGAGTCCCAACTTGAATCTGGGATGATACATGACGATAACGAAGCGAAACCTGCTGAGAATGCTGCACCACAGCAGCAAGTTGGGTAAACTCAATAGACCTCTAAACCGGGGCTTACAATTTTAACGACGGAGCAGCCCGTGCCAAACAAGACGCAAGATAAAAAAGAGATGCAGCAGTTCGTTGATGGCTTTCGCCAGTCAGCCCCGTATATCAATGCCTTTCGCGGCCGTACCTTTGTGATTGTGTTTGGCGGCGAGATGGTCGCTGACGAACAGTTTGCGACACTGACGCACGACATCGCACTACTCAACAGCCTCGGGATTCGCCTGGTGCTGGTACATGGTGCGCGCCCGCAGATCGAACAGCGCCTTAAAGCACGCAAGACTACATTCAAATATATTAACGGCCGACGCATCACCGATGATGCCGCGCTCGCCTGCGTTAAAGAGGCAAGCGGTACCGTGCGGCTTGAGCTTGAGGCACTGCTCTCGATGGGGCTGGCCAACTCGCCGATGGCGGGGGCGCGTATTCGTGTCGCATCGGGTAATTTTGTCACCGCGCGGCCGCTGGGTATTCGCGATGGTATAGATCATCAGCATACCGGTGAGGTGCGGCGCATCGATCATGAAGCGATCAAACAGCAACTCAATGATGGCGCAATTGTATTGCTGTCACCGACTGGTTATTCACCCACCGGCGAGATCTTCAACCTCACTGCACTGGAAGTTGCCACTGCGGCAAGTGCAGCGGTGAATGCCGACAAGCTGATCTGCCTGGTCGATGGCAAAGGGCTGCTCGATACCGGGAAACGTCTACTGCGCCAACTCACACTGAATGAAGCAGAGGCAACGCTTAATGGTAAACGCAAACTACCCGTCGAGATCATTGAACCATTCAAGGCAGCGGTACAGGCGTGCCGCAACGGTGCACAGCGCGCACACCTGATCAATCGCCATGCCGATGGTGCGCTATTGCAGGAACTCTTTACGCGCGATGGTGTTGGTACACTGATTACCGCAGATAACTACGAAGGGGTGCGCGCTGCTACCATTGATGATGTCGGCGGTATCCTTGCATTGATCGAACCGCAAGAAACAGCCGGACTACTGGTACGGCGTTCACGTGAAAACATCGAGATGGAGATTGGTGATTTTATTGTGGCCGAACGCGACGGCATGGTCATCGCCTGCGCCGCACTGCACCCTTTCTGTGATGAAGCGGCGGGGGAACTCGCCTGCCTGGTGGTACACCCCGACTATCAAGGGATGGGGTATGGCGACAGCCTGCTCAACGCGATTGAGCGCAGCGCAGCAAAACAGTCGTTATCGCTGTTATTTACCTTAACAACACGCGCCACACACTGGTTTCGTGAACGTGGCTTTGTGAACAGCGAGATTAAATCGTTACCGGTAAAACGACGTGAGCTCTATAACTTTCAGCGCAGTTCAAAGGTACTACTAAAAGCGATCAACAATTGATATCAAAGCAAATGAAGAGAGGGCTACTGCAATGTGGATTAACGTGCAGAGCCCTCAGGATCTGCATCAACGCCCACCGCCCCCCCTTCACCTGAAGCAACATATTCAGGCAGACCAAAAAAGAAGCGCGTACCAACGCCCACTTCCGATTCATAATCAATCTGCCCATCATGATGCTCCACAATGGCACGGGTAATACTTAAGCCAAGCCCGGTGCCGCCTACCCGACGCGTATCGGATGAGTCTGCCTGCGAAAATTTTTCAAATATTTGACCATGAAACGCTTCAGGGATGCCCGGCCCATGATCACGCACGCTAATTTCAATGCTGCCATCGGCACGCTGCACTGCAATCTCTATGTTATCGAATTTCGGTGAATACTTGGCGGCGTTAGAGATCAGATTCGCCATCACCTGCATCAGCCTTGCGGCATCCCCCTGCACCATTGCACCGGGTACCTCGCTAGTGATTTTGAACGACACCTTCTGCTCATCGACATAACCCTGATTGGCACTCAATACATCGCTTATAAAGGCCATTACATTGATCGGTTCAATATGGAAGTCCATCTTACCCGCTTCAATCTTTTCGATATCCAGCAGATCGTTAATCAATAACATCAGGCGATCACTGTTATTGATCGCCACATTGATCATCGCATGTGCCTCTCCCGGAATCTCTCCCAGCGCGCCACCATTCACCAGACCAAGCGATCCTTTGATTGACGTGAGTGGCGTGCGTAGTTCATGACTAACCGTTGAGACAAACTCTTTTTTCATGCGGTCAATCTGCAGGCGGTCACTGATGTCCCGCACCATACCGATAAACAGGTGTTCATTATCCTGATTAACCTCGACCACCCAGAGTTCAAGCGGCACCGTTCGTCCATCGGCTCGCAGCCCTTCAACCTCCCGACCAATGCCAATGATCTTACGCTCACCTGTCACACGGTAGTTATTAAGATAACCATCATGCTCGGATTGATACGGCTCCGGCATCAGGCACTTCACGTTACGTCCGATCACTTCACTCGCCTGATAACCAAAAATTTTTTCCGCAGCAGGATTAAATGCACTCACCGTCCCCTTCCCATCCATACTAATAATGCCATCGACTACATTATCGAGAATTACCCGGATACGCTGCTCACTCTCGCTAAGGCTTAATCGCTCTTCGGCTATCACCCTCGCCATGCGATCAAACGAGCGTCCAACCTCTGCAATCTCATCTCGCCCCGTCACACCAGAACTGCGCGTAAGATCACCATCGGCAAACGCCTGCGTACTAGCCACTAACTGTGCCACTCGCCGCGTCACGGTAATATAAAAAATCAACCAGAGCGCTGCAGACATTAAGCAGATAAACCCCACCATCACCATCGCTTCATGTTTCAGCGCCGTTACGGTGGTAGCCTTAATGCGCGCGAGATCGTAACGAATAAAAAGCACACCCACTCGTGAGGGGCGAATTTCCCCAATTTTAATGCTTAACGTCACAGCGTAGGCAGCACTAATATAATCATGATTTGATTCAATGCGGGCACTACCCGTCACATGCCGCCTGGACTCAGCCTCCTGCGCCAGCTCTTCGGCATTTAACAGCCTCATCACCGAACTACCAATCAATGCATACTGGGTTGCTGCCATCACCTGCCGCTGGTCATCAATCAACAATGCCAGCAAAATCGCCGAATCTGAACCAAGGTTTGAAACTTCCGTTCGCACATCTTCGATCGCATTTCGACGTAACTGACCATTAATGGCTCCCTGTATACGCGACGCCATCTGCACAACCACCCGCTGTCCTTCTTTCTCTATCGCCCGCTCTGCACGTGGAATATTATAAAACAGTGCTGCCATACTAATCATCAACGCAAACAGCAACAGTACTGACGGTATTAGCCAACGCTGAGGTAATAGTAGCAACGGATTCATATCACGTACCCATTACAGCAATCCGGCATCAACCAGCACTTCAACATCAACCGTTTTTTTTAATAACTGATTTTCTATCATGCTATTTTTTAAACGCTTCATCACCTCAACAATAGGTGCGGATGCGCCACTCAATGCCTCAATATTTTCCGCTCGACTGACCATCTTTAAGCCATCCATCGATGCCAGATAATCCGCTGGTTTCAATTGTTGACGACGTGCGATGATCTCTGCCGCACGCTGTGGGTTTTGCTGTTGGTATTCCAGCGTTTGAAACCAGCGCTGCACCAGGCTTTTCACAACCGCTCTATTTTTTTCCAGGTAATCACCCTGCACCACCAGCACATCAAATATTTCATTCGGAATATTCTGACTGCTAAATAGCCGTGTCGCCCCCACATCCAGCAGACGGGTACGCACCGGTTCAAACGTCACCACCGCATCTATTTTACCAGCCTTAAATGCAGCCTCATGCTCATTGACCTCCAACGGCACCAGCGTGACGTCACTCACCCGCATCTCATTCATCGCCAGCGCACGACTTAACACGTACGCCCCCAGCGCGGTGTTTTCAACACCAACCCGCCTCCCTTTCAGATCGGCCACGCTGTGAATATTATCTTGCCCCAAAATCACATCACCGCCCTGGGAAACATCCAGCAGTAATACGACGCGTGGATCAAGGCCACTTTCAGCCAAAATCAACACCTCATCCATCGTTAATGCCGCCGCCTGAATCGCGCCATTGCGGTATGCGCGCAACACCTCAGAAGCAGAGGGGTACTCCACCATTGAAATCGACAATCCCTCATAATAACCAAGCTCGCGAGCGAGATAGAGCGGCTCATAACCCGGCCAGACATTTGAGCCAATGCGCATCGGTTGTGACTCGGAACCGGGAAAAAACGAATCACTACAGCCAATGAGTAGCGAGACCAGCACCAACGCCGCCATACAGTGACGCGATACCCGTGAGACGATTTTGATTTCATTCATACACACACTCCATTGTGTTGCTTAATGCCATATATATCCTCTATCCGCACCTCTCTTCACCCTATCGGTACCCACCTTAAAATCTCCAATCCATATATCGATTCTTTTCGTAATACCCACAAATCACACGTGCCATGCTGAGTCACAAAATCGCGTATAATACCGCTAAACATTTGTAGTCAGCGCGCTTTTAGCGCTCCCATGCGGTATCCGTTCATTATGCAAAAAGCGACACACCTTTTTTCCCATCGCCCTTACTGGGCAAAACGTTTTGACAGCGCAGACCAACTGCCGATGTCGCGCGCCGAGATGGATGACCTCGGCTGGGATAGTTGTGACATCATCCTTGTCACCGGCGACGCCTACATCGATCACCCCAGTTTTGGTATGGCGCTGATCGGCAGGCTGCTCGAAGAACAGGGCTTCCGCGTCGGCATTATTTCTCAACCCGACTGGCACGACGCCAGCGCCTTTCGGGCACTCGGCAAACCCAACATCTGCTTTGGCATCACCGCCGGCAATATGGACTCAATGGTAAATCGCTACACCTCCGACCGCCGCACCCGCAGTAACGACGCCTACACCCCTGATGGCGCGCCCGACAAACGCCCTGACCGCGCGGTGATTGTCTACGCACAACGCGCACGCGAGGCATTCAAAGGGGTGCCGATTATTATTGGCGGCATTGAGGCGAGCCTGCGCCGTATCGCCCATTACGATTACTGGTCCGATAAAGTGCGGCGCTCGATCCTGCCCGACTCCAAGGCCGATATGCTGATCTTTGGTAATGCCGAACGCGCCTTTGTTGAGGTGATGCATCGCCTCGCGGCGAATGAACCGATCAATCAAATTAGAGATGTACGCGGCACGGCATTTATGACGCAACAGATCCCTGAGGGCTGGACGATTAAGGACTCTAGCCACGTCGACAGACCGGGACGCATCGACCCGCACATCGATCCATACGCACATGAAGCGACATGCGATAAAAAAGAAGCTGCCCCCAAGAACAGCGATGAAAAGGTGGTGCAATTTATCCCGCGCGTACAAAAGGGTGACCGCACCAAAACCGTCATACGCCTGCCGGACTTTGACCAGGTAGCGAGCGACAAAGTGCTCTATGCACACGCCTCACGCGTCTTTCATCTGGAAACCAATCCCGGCAACGCACGCGCCCTGATTCAACAGCACGGCAAACGTTATGTGTGGCTTAACCCGCCACCGATCCCGCTGGAGAGTGATGAGTTTGACCGCGTCTATGAGCTAAACTACACCCGCAAACCCCACACGGCCTACAAAGCGGCCAGGATGCCGGCGTGGGAGATGATTCGCCACTCAATCAACATCATGCGCGGCTGTTTTGGCGGCTGTACCTTCTGCTCGATCACCGAGCATGAGGGGCGCATTATCCAGAGCCGCTCGGAAGATTCGATCATCCGCGAAATCGAGGCGATCCGCGACACCGTACCCGGTTTTACCGGCAATATCTCTGACCTCGGCGGCCCAACCGCCAACATGTATCGCCTTAAGTGCAAGAGCGAGGCGATTGAATCGGCCTGCCGCCGCCTGTCGTGTGTCTACCCCGATGTCTGTTCAAATCTGAATACCGACCACAAGCCACTGATCAATCTTTATCGTCGTGCGCGCAGCCTACCGGGTATTAAAAAGGTCTTCATCGCCTCAGGCCTAAGATATGACCTAGCGATCCGCTCGCCAGAATATGTAAAGGAGTTGGTCTCACACCACGTCGGTGGCTACCTCAAAATCGCACCAGAACACACCGAAGAAGGGCCGCTCAGTAAAATGATGAAACCGGGCATCGGTGCCTATGATCGCTTTAAACAGATGTTCGACCGCTACTCAAAACAGGCTGGCAAAGAGCAATACCTGATCCCCTATTTTATCTCAGCCCACCCCGGCACCGGCGATAAAGATATGCTGGAATTGGCACTATGGCTGAAGAAAAACAGCTTCAGGCTCGACCAGGTACAGGCCTTTATCCCCACCCCGCTGGCGATTGCCTCGGCGATGTATCACACCGAAAAAAACCCGCTACGCAAGGTGGACCGAAAATCGGAGCAAGTGCTCACGCCTAAGGGCGAAAGACAACGACGTCTGCACAAGGCCTTTCTGCGTTATCACGACGCTGAAAACTGGCCAATGCTGCGCGAAGCGCTGAAAAAAATGGGGCGTGCAGACCTGATTGGTAATGGTAAACAGCACCTGGTGCCGACCTGGCAACCAGAGGGGACTGGACACAGACACGGTACTCGAAATTTAAAGGGACCCCCAGGAAAGGGCGTTAGAACAGGCAAGAGATCAGCCAGACGGCCTGCACGCAGTGGCGCAACCAAACCATCTCAGCCTCGCGGCCGTCAACGCTAATCGCTATTTGAAGAATTATCAGGAATCGGCTTGTGAATGCTGGGTAGCGCTTCATCAACCGTTTTAAGGCGCAGCAAAATCACCACCGGAATGACCAGCATCACCGCCACAAAGATTTTCAGGTAAAAACCATCGATCAGATAGACCGAAAAGAGACCAACCGTACCAATCATCAACAGCGCCATTTTGCGCGCACGACGTGGAATCGCACGGTTCTCCTGCCAGTGAAAGATCATCGGACCAAAGAGCCTGTTTTCGAGCAACCAGTTATGCAACGCAGGGCAGGATTTAGCAAAGCAACCGGCAGCCAGCAGAATAAAGACCGTCGTCGGCAGTCCAGGCACCACCACCCCAATGCCGCCCAGGGCGACAAAAAAGAGTCCGGCAATAATCAAGAAATAACGCTGCATTCTGTCCCTTTTCGCGTCTCGTGCTGCTCTGATCACTATTCCAACCCTATCGGCTCAGATGCGAGACAACTAAAGTATAACTCATATTTAAAATAATGCTTTATGGCACGGCGGGGTATGCGCAGATAATCCGCCGCTTAGGAACGTGCACGGAATAACTTACCGTTTTCGCATCTCTGCTTCAGCCCGTCTTTGCCCGTTCTTCAATCACAAAAACTCGAAATAGAACGACTATTCCTCCGTTTTTGCTCAATCAGAACGAACAAATACAAACTAAATCAGAGCGCCAAAACAGCAAGTTATTCCGTGCACGTTCCTAAGCTGGCTGAAACAGCCCTGAGATCTCCTCCGGGACAAATGGACGCCCGCGCTCATTGATTGAGGTACCGGTAATCTTTGCCTTCATCACCAATTTATCGTCAGCGCTACGATAAATATCCTGTAGGAAATCAAAGCGCACCTTAGATGATTGACAGGTATTCAACCCGATCCAGAACTCATCGCCACTCTGTAGTGGCGTTTTATAATCTAGCTCAGCTCTCACAACCACTAAATTGATATTGTTTTTGGCCAATTCTGCAAAATCGACCCCTGAGTCAAGTAGATACTCGTGGCGCGCATGCTCAAGGTAGTTTTGATAGACGCCATTATTAACGATTCCCTGAATGTCACATTCGTAATCCCGCACCTTAAAATCGAGCCGAAACGCATATTCCATCCTAAATTCCCTGTAGTTAGATAACAAAACAATATTAGCCATAAAAACAACAGGTTACAGCGCAGCCATACAATAGTCAAAAGCGCACAAATAGCCATACTAATAATATCCACTAAATATTGATGAAAACCCTCTGTTTTTACAAAGTTTTCAGGTAAAATGCGCCCTTTTCGAATGCTGGTCGCCCGACGCAATTCGCAACTGGCTGCCACTGACAGCCTGAGACAACATCATCCGCGAAACATCGGCTGATAATTGTTTTGTCCCTTAAGAATATATGCCTGGAGCATATGCCTGGGGTGGCGATATATTTTAGCTCGATGGCGACCGCCGCACGACAGATTGTCGGCCATCTGGAACGTTTTTATTATTAACCAAATCTTAATTTAACCAATCTTAGAGTACTAACATGACAGACCTATCGCTTTACAGAAACATCGGGATTTTCGCACACGTCGATGCCGGTAAAACCACCACCACCGAGCGTATCCTAAAACTTACCGGTAAGATTCATAAGCTGGGTGAAGTACATGATGGTGCAGCGACCACCGATTTCATGGAACAGGAACAAGAGCGTGGGATTACCATTCAGTCGGCAGCGACCACCTGTTTCTGGGACGACCACCGCTTCAACATCATCGATACCCCAGGACACGTTGACTTCACCATCGAGGTATATCGCTCCCTGAAAGTACTCGATGGTGGTGTTGGTGTTTTTTGTGGTTCTGGTGGTGTTGAGCCTCAGTCTGAAACAAACTGGCGTTATGCGAATGAATCTGAAGTGGCGCGTATCATCTACGTCAACAAGCTTGACCGTATGGGTGCAGACTTCTACCGCGTGGTTGACCAGGTCAAAAAAGTTCTGGGTGCCAACGCATTGATCATGACCCTGCCGATCGGCATCGAAGATGACTTCGTTGGTATTATCGACCTAATGGAAATGAAGGCATGGATCTGGGATGACTCTGGTGATCCGCTGAAATATGAAATCACTGATATCCCGGCCGAGTATCAGGACAAAGCGGAAGAGTACCGTGAAATGATGGTCGAAACCGCACTGGATCAGGACGATGACCTGATGGAGAAATACCTTGAAGGCGAACAGCCTTCGATTGTTGACCTGAAGCGCTGCATTCGCAAAGGCACCATCAGCCTCGACTTCTTCCCGACATTCTGTGGCTCTGCCTTTAAAAACAAAGGCGTTCAGCCAATGTTGAACGGCGTCGTTGACTACCTGCCTAGCCCAACCGAAGTGAAGCCTCAGCCTGAAGTTGATATGGAAGGTACTGCTACCGGTGAATTTGCGGAAGTTGATGTCGACAAGCCTTTCCGCGCACTGGCATTCAAAATCATGGATGACCGTTTTGGCGCACTCACCTTTATCCGTATTTACTCCGGCAAGCTGAACAAAGGCGACACCATCCTGAATACCTTCACCGGCAAAACCGAACGTATCGGCCGCCTGGTAGAGATGCATGCAGATGATCGTATCGAGCTGGACAGCGCGCAGGCGGGTGACATTATTGCCATCGTCGGCATGAAAAATGTTCAAACCGGTCACACCCTGTGTGACCCTAAAAACCCTGCGACACTTGAGCCAATGGTCTTCCCAGATCCTGTCATCTCAATCGCAGTTGCGCCTAAAGACAAAGGTGGCTCTGAGAAGATGGGCATCGCAATCGGTAAGATGGTTCAGGAAGATCCATCATTCCGCGTTGAGACCGACGAAGATTCTGGTGAAACCATCTTGAAAGGGATGGGTGAGCTGCACCTTGATATTAAAGTGGACATCCTCAAGCGTACCCACGGCATCGAGCTGGAAGTCGGCAAACCACAGGTTGCTTACCGTGAAACCATTACACAGGTCACCGAAGACTCATACACCCATAAGAAACAATCGGGTGGTTCAGGTCAGTTCGCTAAGATCGATTACATCATTGAGCCAGGCGAACCAGGCAGCGACTATGAATTTGAGTCGAAAGTCACCGGTGGTAACGTTCCTCGCGAATTTTGGCCTGCTGTTGAAAAAGGCTTCAAGTTCAGCATGGCGAAAGGCGTGCTCGCTGGATACCCACTGCTCGACATCAAAATCACCCTGGTAGACGGCGGCTTTCACGCAGTCGATTCATCAGCCGTGGCGTTTGAGACGGCAGCAAAAGCAGCTTATCGCCAAACCATTCCTAAAGCGGGACCTCAGATAATTGAGCCAATCATGAAGGTTGACGTATTCACCCCAGACGATCATGTGGGTGATGTGATCGGCGATCTTAACCGTCGTCGTGGCATGATCAAGTCTCAGGAAGCGGGCGTGACGGGTGTACGAATCAAGGCTGATGTGCCCCTTTCCGAGATGTTTGGTTACATTGGTGACCTGCGCACCATGACCTCGGGTCGTGGCCAGTTCTCAATGGAGTTCTCACACTACCTGCCATGCCCGAAGAATGTTGCGGACGAGGTGATCAAGGAAGCTCAGGAACGCAACGCTAAGAAATAATTCGCTAGCGATCAAGCTGGTGACTTCAATTGAGGTCACCAGCACAAAAAAGGGCGAGATCATTAATGATCTCGCCCTTTTTTATTTCTATGCAGAGAAAAATATCAGCCAGTCGCCTGAGAAGAGATGGATGGCACTAGCTTAACCTTATTAGCCTCCTCACCCGCGGTGACAGAAAGTGCCTCAACCTCAACCTTTCGCTTGCTGACAGCCTTGAGAAACTCCATAAAAAAAGCAACCAACACACCCAGAATAAGGCCAACGAAAGCGGCAAAAACTATCATCACAAGCGGGCGATCCTGCCCTGAGCCATCTTCCATTGGCGACACAAAAAACCGAGTAGGACTAATCACATCTAGACCAAATGCCAGCTGCTCAATCTGGAATAACTGACTCTCAATAGCACCCGCACTATTAAACTCAAATAGTTCCATCTCTCGCCTCAACTGCTCGACAGGCATCTGAGTAGTCACCAATGAGCGCTCATGCTCAACTTCAATCAGATCAAACTCCTTTTTCATTAAGTCGATCTTTTTCTTCGCCAGCAGACGCGCCTCTCGGCCTGCTAGCAAATCGTTCTCCATCACAAGCTCTCGCTCTGGGAACGCAATCACTAGGCGCTGCTCAAGCGCAGCCAGACGTGATCGATTTCCCTGAATCACATTGTCAATCAATAGCAATGCAATTCCATCGACACCCTCAGAGGCCTCAGCAACCACCGACACACTACGCTGCAATGCTTGCTTAATCTGCCCCTCAAGATCAGAAATCTCTTTTTCCAATAGCTGTCGCTCTGTCTCAAACTGAGAGCGTCGCTTCATCAACAGCTCCTCGCCCCTAAGCAGCGCGGCAAGCGATTGTTCTGCCGCTTCAATCGCCTGTTTTGCGCGCTCTTTTTTTGCCTCAATGGTCAGAGGCATCTCCAACCGTTCTAATGTTATTTCTGACTTTATAAGGCGATCTCTGAGCATCTGTCTATTGTTGGCAAGGACCATTGGCTCCTGCATCCTAGCTAGCCCGCGCCTCTTAACTTTCAGCTGATGCTCTAGCCTCTGGCGCTGCGGCGCTATTAATCGATCATGGTCTTTTGATAACATCCCTACAATCTCTTCATGCATTACACGCTGCACTGCTCCTGAAACAGAGCCAACACTCGTCAACACAACCAGCTGATTGTTTTCTATCTTCTCTTCACTCAATCGAGTAGCCTCAAACTTTATATCAAGGCCCTTATTTTTATCACGGTGAGCACCCAGCACCAAAGGAATATAAGCCTGATTAAGCTTATTCAAAGATACTACCGCGGACTCCAGCGGCACTAATACCCCGCCATGATCCTCAGCAGCGCCTGAAACATTGGTCGATGCCAACTCAATGGTCGATACATAACTATACTGCTCTTTTTTGAATAACATTACCGCCACCACCAGCAGCATAGGAAAAATCATCGCACTGACAATCAACCACTTATATCTAGCGAGAATCAACCATAACTCAATAATGCTGATTTCATCCTCGTACGCCTGCGAACGTCCAAAGTCCTCAGATGAACCATTGGTCATATATACCTGCTCCATTCAAAACATATTAGGGCGGACAATTGCCATTTACACAATACACCAATACGATAAATCTTATCTACCCGCACAGCCGAAAGTATACACTGAAGTGACATAAGGGCGCCTCTAAAAACACACTCCCTTAGTGGTATAATGTCGATTGCGTCACTACTTCGCTAAAAATTATTTGGCTTCCCTGCCAAAAATTCACTCACTGACGTGACAGCTAATTCCTTTTATCCCGACTGCCGTACGTACGTTGCGTTTTCGCACAACATCGAATCACTTCGTTCTCTCGCTCCACTCAACACAACTCCCTCAAATGGCGATGATACCCGGCCGCTGCCGCATCCTCTTCGTCATTCGCTAGCGCTCATCACCCCGAGTCTTCGGAGACTAGCGGCCATCGCTGCGCTATCCATGGTCACCAGCAGCGGAGCTGTTTTTTTCAGGGAACAAAAATGTACTTCCAGCTTCTTTGACCTAGAAAACCGCCACAAAAAACTGGGAGAGAGAGACTCGCTACTCTGGCTCAATTAAGATAATCGATAGGGAGTTGATGAACCTTGTTTATAACATTCAGCGTTGTGCGAGTCTTGATAGGATAGCTGCGTCTACTGTATGAGCTTGCAGATAAAATAACCACTAAAGAGGCTTAATCGGTATAAAAGTTGTCGAAAAATATTTTTTAGGCGCAATGATTAAAAAATTGTGAATTATTTCAGAGCATCAATTTGAGTAAAGTTGGCTTGAGCACTTTTAGTGGATTTTTAGAGGTGCCCATAAGGTTTATGACAAGAATCAAGAACGGCAAAACAAAGGGTCTGTTATTTAACCACCGTCAAATGCGAACGATCCGGCTTCTTCTCTGGCGGCGGCGTCGGGAAGTCATCATCGTCCTCTTCCAGCACCATCCCCTGGCCGTTCTCACGCGCATAGATCGCCAGTACTGCATTGGTTGGCACACTCACGGTCATTGACTGGCCATCAAAGCGCGCATCAAACTGAATCCACTCGTTACCTAACTCAAGGCTGCGCACCGCACTGCCATTGATATTCAGAATAATCCGGCCGTTCTCGATATATTTCTCCGGCACCACAATGTCAGGCACCATCGCATTCACCAAAATATGAGGGGTGAAGTCGTTGTCGACAATCCATTCATGAATAGCGCGAATCAAATAAGGCTTGCTTGGGGTCATTTCCATGGGTAAAAACTTCAACGATATTTAATACAAAACAAAATCTACAACACCTCCGCTCACCACACCCCGAGTCAAACGGAGCACATGGTAGCGAAGCACGTGCATTTTATACTATCTAAGCTCTTTCTCAGCCTCAGTCAGGCTAGCCTGGAAGGCTTCACGCACAAACAGGCGATCTGCGTATTCCTGCACTGGTTTGGCCTGTGCAGGCAGCTTGATGCCATAGTGAGACAGACGCCATAATAGCGGAGCCAGACTGCAGTCGATCAACGAAAAGTCATCACTCATAAAGTAAGATTTTTTAACGAAGATAGGCGCAATCAAGGTCAGGCCATCCTGAATCGTCTTGCGAGCAGCGGCTGCTTTGGCATTGCTACTACCGGTCAGATCTCCCAACAGGCTATACCAATCCAGCTCAATGCGATGCAGCATCATGCGACTGCGCGCACGAGAGACAGGGTCTACCGGCATCAACGGCGGATGCGGGTAGCGCTCATCTAAATACTCGACGATGATCTGTGAGTTGTAGAGCACCAGATCACGATCCACCAGCGTCGGTACCGAGCTGTACGGATTAAGATCGATGAGATCTTCTGGCAGGTTGTTTTTATCAACACTGATGACATCAGCGGTAATACTTTTCTCTTCAAGAACAATGCGAACACGATGACTTAAAGGACAATCGGCCTCTGAATACAAGGTCATTACAGGTCTTCTGGTGGCAACTGTGGCCATTTAGTGAACTCTCCTAAGTCAATAGCAAGCGGAAAAACCGAATAAGACCGCAGATAATAGCATATTCATAATAGCCACGTCACAAATGCCTTTTTTTCTCCTTTATTAACAAAGTGTTATTGCTCTCTTTCCTTTTTAATTACCTCATAGGCGGTGCGAATTTCATGCGTCTTATCCGCCGCAATCTTCATCATCTCTTCCGGCAACCCTTTGGCCACCAGCTTATCTGGATGATGCTGACTGGTTAGTTTACGATAGGCTTTTTTAACCTCCACATCGCTCGCATTCTTCGACACATCCAGAATTTTATAAGCATCATCAAGCAACATCCCGGCGCTGCGCCCACCTCTACCACCACTGCGCAACATCGCCTCCATCTGATCAAACTCAGCGCGCGAGAAGCCCAGGCGATCACAGATATGTAACAAGATTTTTTTCTCAGCCTGATCCAGGCTGCCATCAGCAAAACTGGCCTGTAGCTGGATCTCAAGAAAGACCCGCATCAGGTCATGACGGCTATGACACTCGTGTTTGAGTTGTTCGAGCACCTCATCCAGCGGAAACGCATCCGCCTTGCCTTCATTAAAGAGCCTGATCGCCATCGTCTTCAACGTCGGATTGAGCTTCATCTGCTCCATCAAGGTACGCGCCATCTGAATCTCATTCTCAGAGACGCGTCCGTCAGCCTTCGCCAGATGCCCCATCACCGAAAAGGTAGCGGTGAAAAACGCCGTCTGTACCCGCTGACGACCGCGAAAACGACTTACCTTGCTATCCAGCCCATGCCCCAGCGCCGCACCTAACAGCGCCCCCAGCGGGCCTCCCAGCATAAAACCGAAGCCACCACCAAATAATTTCCCCCACCAACTCATTAAATGCTCTCTTTAATAATCTGCTTTATTTGTAACTACCCAGCTAACCCCTGAAACCCGCCATTTCAGCGTTAAAAAATGATTATTTACACCTGTAAACTCACATTTTTCGCCTTGAACTGACGAATTTCAGGGGCAATCTGAGCAGTTACCGTTAATTGTGACTACTCGCTGAGTAGTTACCTTTATTTTATATCACAGGCACAATTTCCATCTACATCCCGGCGCAAACCGGTATCCAGCAGCACGCCAATGTTAAAATATCTGGATTCCGACCTACACCGGGATAACGGAAAATGAATCAATCAATTTTTCTCATTTAACCATAAAATTGCTGCGCTTTACTCACAATGACAAAGACAAAACTTGTCGAAACAAACCGGGGCAATGTCAGCCAGTATAAATGCAACCAGACTTATTCAGAAGTCTCCTTAACAAACCACAAGACTGCCACGATACATCTGCATCTGGCAACTAAAGCGATACTCACCGGGAACCAACGGCCCCACCACCAGTGCAGTTTTCTCTCCCAGCGGCAGATCAAGTGCGATATCTAACCCATCGAATAGCACCTTCTCCGCGCACGGGCTCGGATCACGACGCTCAAAACTAAGCCTCACCGGCGTACCCTGTGGCACTTCTATATGCGCCGGGGTATAGACCCCGTTTTCGATGATCACCTCGATCACAGCATTACCACTCGCTAGCCTCAGATGCGGGCGCGACATCCAGAACCACCAGATAATAAAGCCCGCCAGGACGATTGCCAACAGGTTAACAATCAAGGTAATCATTGCTGTGCCCCCTCTGGTTTAAACAGGCGCAGCCGGTTGGCGTTGCTCACGACGGTCAGCGATGACATCGCCATCGCGCCACCGGCAACAATCGGGTTAAGCAAAATCCCAAACAACGGAAAAAGAATCCCCGCCGCTATTGGGATGCCAAGAGAGTTATAGATAAAAGCAGCAAAGAGGTTCTGCTTGATATTACGTACCGTCGCCTTTGAGATCGCAATCGCATCGGCTACCCCATGCAGCGAACCGCGCATCAAGGTGACATCGGCACTTTCAATCGCAACATCGGTACCGGTACCGATCGCGAAACCGACATCGGCGCGCGCCAGCGCGGGCGCATCATTGATGCCATCACCCACCATGCCGACTACCTCACCCTTTGCCTGCAAAGCCGCCACTCTGGCTGACTTGTCTGCAGGCAACACTTCCGCGATCACCTCATCGATGCCAACCTGCTTTGCCACAGCCGCTGCGGTCGCTTTGTTGTCACCGCTCAACATCACCACGTTAATGCCAATCTTATACAGCCGCGCAATTGCTGCTTTTGAATCGGCCTTGATTGGGTCGGCCACCGCCACGATACCCGCCGCAGTGCCATCGACCGCGAGAAACATCGGTGTCTCACCCTTTGCCGCCAGTCGTGCAGCGGCATCAGGCAGATCATTCAGTTCGATTGAATAGTCATCCATCAACTTGCGATTCCCGAATAGCACCGACTGCCCATCAACCCGTGCTCGTACCCCATGTCCGGCGATCGCCTCAAAGCCTTCCGCAGGCGATAAAGACAAACCACGTTCGTTAGCCGCCGCGACAATCGCCTCTGCCAGCGGGTGCTCTGAGCCTGCTTCAATCGACGCAGCGATGACCAATAATTTTTTCTCGCTCCAATCGGTCGACGGAATAAGATTCGTCACCGCTGGTCGCCCTTCCGTCACCGTACCGGTTTTATCCAGCACCACCGTAGTGACCTGCCCCGCCCGCTGTAGCGCCTCACCATTGCGAATCAACACCCCATACTCGGCCGCCTTACCCACCCCGACCATAATCGAGATCGGTGTCGCCAGCCCCAACGCACAGGGGCAGGCGATGATCAGCACCGTCATCGTCGTCAGCAGTACATAGGCCATCTTTGGTTCAGGGCCGACATTAAACCAGATCAAAAAAGTGATCACCGCAATCAATAACACCACCGGCACAAAGACACCCGCGATTTTATCCACCATCCGCCCAATGGCTGGCTTCGAGTTTTGCGCCTGACGCACCATCTCAATAATGCGCGCCAACGCGGTATCTTTACCAATGCGGGTTGCACTAAAGAGGAAGCTTCCGGACTTATTCAGGGTACCGCCCACCACCTCATCACCGATATTTTTTTCAAGCGGCATCGGCTCACCGCTAATCATCGACTCATCAACATTAGAGCGCCCTTCGATGATAATGCCATCAACCGCAATCTTTTCACCGGGGCGTACCCGCAGCGTTTCATTCAGCCCGACCTGCTCAATCGGCACGTCGGTCTCATTACCATCGCGCACCACCCGAGCGGTCTTCACCTGCAGGCCAATCAGGCGTTTGATCGCCTCAGAGGTCTTGCCACGCGCGCGCATCTCCAGCGCAGCGCCGAGGTTAATCAACGCAATGATCATCACCGCCGCTTCAAAATAGAGGTGCCGCGCCTCGGGTGGCACCAGCGTCGGCCAGATCAAAATCAAAAATGAAAAGAGCCATGCCGTCCCGGTACCGAGCGCAATTAAGGTATCCATATTGGCGTTATGTGCCTTAAATGCCTTCCATGCGCCGGTGAAAAAACGACCGCCTGAATAGACCATCACAAACAGACTCGCAACAGCAACCATCGCCCAGAAGGCACGCCCACCACCTTCCAGCACCGGCATCACATCGAACAGCATCATCCCCATCAATGGTGCAGCGACCACCCCAGCAACCAGCGCCTTCTTCAGCAAGGAACGGTAATAAGCAAACTCCGCGGCCTCTTTCTCCGCCGCCTCATCAGTAGTACCTTTCAATTCGGCCGCTTCATAACCACCCGCGACCACCGCATCGATTAACGCCTGCACACCGACGCTGCCTGTAACCCCCGCAGTATGTTCCGCAAAGTTCACCGCCGCATTGTCGACACCTGGCACTGCCTGCAAAATACGTTCAACCGAGGCAACACAGCCTGCGCAGCTCATGCCGCCGATTAAGAGTTGGGTTTTTTTTTCACTCATTAGTTAAATTTTTCAAAATCGTCGCAAAATAAAGAACAAAAAGCATACTCGAATTTTGGTGTAAGCGGACTGGAAAAGCAACTTTGTATACCTTGATTACAGTTGAGCATTTAAATTTATCAGGCCGTTGAGTATAGGAATCGATTTTCTTGCTCGAAGTACATCAGGTTACGATTTGCTGGGTTTAGGCAACCATCATTCAGCAACAATAAACTGCTCAGACTCATGCAGGTAACGATACCCAAATTAATGATTCCATTCGCATGGCCGCCGTAATACCACAGTAAAAGGCCCGGAAAACAATAATATATAGAAATATAATAAACCTTAAAGATAATAAGATAAATAACGATAACGAAAAAAGAAGAAGGCATAAAGTTACCCCTGTTATCTGCATTGATAGAACACAACGGCACTGACAACAATATAAACTTAAAGAGCATATTACGATCAAACAGCATGAATAACACTCAAACAGCACAGATGTCAGTAACTGATGAAACCAACGATTTTATCGAGCCCTGTTTTCTCAATAGAAGCGCCTGGATAAACACCCCACCCAGTGACAACATCGAAAAAATAGCCCGCTACCTGTGCCATCAAGTCGCTAAAATGCCACTGGATCTGACAAGCCACGCACAACGGATTGCGCTTTACCGTCATCAGGACGATGCTGAAAACACGTATGCAGCACTACTAGACCTTTTTCTTGTGCTTGGCGACAAAGGCCAGCCACTGCGCCAGCGACTACTACAGCAGACAGCATCAGTCATCACGGCAGAAAACTACAATTTTTTATCAAGCACACTGCCAGCTGCACTCGTCATCACACACAATACGCCACTATCGCATCTTTCAGTACTCAGCCTTGAAAGAACCAGGGAAAAAGAGATCATACAAAAAACCGATGACAAGGCGTCACAAAAAAAAGAAACGCCGTTATTGATTGCGCGCGACCTGCTTAATTCAGGGCAAATATCACAGGCACTGTCAATTCTGGAATCAGCACTGCTAACCACACCTGATAATAGTGATATTAGCAACGAACTACTGCAAATCTATCGCCATACCCACGATAGAAGCGGCTGCATGCAAATGCTTGATAAGTTGTCATCAAGCCCATTAGCTGGCCGTGAACAATGGGCAGAATTGATTATCACACTCGACCAAAATGGCACGGGGAGCTCGCTCAGTGCGTAAACAAAAAACAATCAATCCCATTCGGATTGTCACACTCGGCCTTGATGAGCGCTCACAAGAGGTGTTGCGAATGGCCTTTTCAAGCGTCGCAAAGGGTGAGTGCGTTTTGTCCGATAGTGCTTCAGCAGATGTCGGTCTCTGCAATATGGATAGCCACAACGCGAATACATTGTGGGATAATAATAAAAAACGCTATCCCGAGCGCCCCATGATTGTGATTTCAATCAAGGATCCACAACTTGAAAACTGCATGTATGTGAAAAAACCGATCAACATCACAACACTTGTCGATGCGATCAAACATGCCTTTAGTCGCATTGCTATCCAGCACTCGACAGCCTATGCAACCAATGGAACACATAGCAGTGCACAGGAACTTGATCCCCCACCCCGGCAACCAGAAAAGCGCGATCAAGACACACAAATAGATTCACCTCTGGCACCTGAAGATCAATGGAATAATAAAAATAACTCCATTATCAATTACTACTCGCCAGCAGATTATCTGCAAGAAGAGCTACAAAATATTTTTGCGCAGGCACATGAGAAAAATTTATCTGCACAATATTCAATCAGGTTAAACGACATCTGGCTCCACATCACTGTTGACCCCGCTCATTACAAAGTAGTATCTGAAATAAACGATAAAACGCTTGAACCCCTGTGCACAACACCACGCTACTGCATTGAGGCCAAGACAAGATTACTTAGCAAAAACAGATTCCACTTTGATGTTTACCGCAGTGACAGGCCCTATCAAGAATGCTCAATCGAACAATTTATGTGGAAGATAGCACTCTGGACATCAGCGGGAAGACTATCAAAAGGTATGACCCCATCCACTTCAATACAACTAAAACACTGGCCTAACTTAACACGCCTGAAACAGTCACCCAATGACCTCAGGATTGCAGCACTACTCACCGAACAACCAGGCGCCCCAGCCCTGATTGCCAAAGTGCTTGGCATACCAATTTCTCAAATTTTCTCTTTTTACGCTGCCGCACACGCACTCAATCTAGCCGCGCCAGTCGTTAATAAACCGAAAAAACCGACGTTTAATATTCAACAAAAAAGCCAACACCACTCACTTTTTAGCAAAATACTCGAGAAGTTTGCTGGTTAAAACTAAAACCCACCTAATTAAAGACACGCTACGATCATGACTGGACACAATCACAAAATCATATTCACCGGCCCTGTTGGCGCAGGGAAAACAACTGCAATTAGTGCAATTAGTGATATTGACGTTTTAAAAACGGATGAAAATGCACAAGACATGACCAAAAAACGTAAACAGACAACAACGGTAGCACTCGATTATGGCCTGCTAAAACTAGGAGAAGATGAGCGCATTCATCTTTATGGAACACCCGGTCAGGAGCGCTTCGACTTTATGTGGGACATATTAACCAATGGCGGCCTTGGCCTGGTTCTATTGTTAGACAATTCTCGGCCAACCCCCTTCAAAGACATGGATTTTTTCCTTGATGCCTTCCGTGATTTTATTTGCGATAACAAAATGGTCATGGGGGTTACCCACATGGAACACAACGAGGCGCCAAAAATAGAGGCGTACCATCAGCAGCTACATAAACGTGGCATAAAAGCACCCGTATTAGAGATTGATGCACGAGAGAAAAATGATATCAAAACGCTAATCAAAGCACTGCTTTACTCACTTGACCCATGGCTGGGTAGACAATGAGCCAATATGAACTGATCGGCACAAGGTTTGTTTTACCATCACCTGCAGGTGCTTATTACGCAACATCAAGCAACCAGGAAGAGGTCTCTCGGGGACTACTGCTTGCCTTGATGACACAGGCAAGTAGCCAGAAAATATCAGCGGATACGCTCTCGACATGGCTGGAAAGTGACGACCTCGAAACTTCGTTAGCACTGCTTCATAAAATTCAACAACTAGGGTGGCTAAGGCCGAATGACGGGCAGACATCAGCACCCACCGGGTCACTTGAGGAAATAATACCGCCGCTACTGGCGGTATTATGTGATACAGGAAAATCACTACTTGCGGATCATCAGGGTTTTACACTCGCTGCTCACGGCTTTACTCATGAAGCAGCAGAAGAGTTATCAGCACTCAGCGCAGATCTCATCGCACTAAGAGTGCGGCATGGGAGTTTGCTTACCAAAAATCTCAAACTTAATACACAGTCCGTCGGCCTTATTGATGCAGCAGGCAATAGTCAGCTAGGATTCTGGCCACTTCACATTGGCAAACACTGCTTTACGTTGGTAATGCGTGGCATCCCCCGGTTTAATCAGGCCAGTTTTACTAATTTAATCTGGCTACTAACGAATCGTTACGGATCAAGTGATAGTGTCGCCAAATCGTCAATTTACAACATGTTTTACGCAGCAAAATAACCTAAACCAAAACTTATCAATAACACACAACAAGAATTTCAAAGCAAGGAGTTAATATAATGCGAGCCGATATTTTAAATTCTATTCTATCTGAGTTGAACGGTACTTCAGCTGAAATAGAGGCATCAGCCATCTTATCAACAGACGGTCTCATGATGGCATCAATGCTACCCGCCGGGATGGATGAAGATCGAGTGGGTGCAATGGCTGCCGCCATGCTCTCTCTCGGCGACAGAACCTCTGAAGAACTCGCCCGTGGCGGACTTGAACAAGTACTCATTAAAGGTGAAAAAGGCTACGTATTGATGACCCATGCAGGTGATGAATCAGTACTGTCAGTACTTGCAAAACCAAGCGCACGTCTTGGATTAATATTTCTGGATGTAAAACGCGCTGCAGAATCAATTGAGAAGTTGGTTTAAACTAATTAATGACAGGAAAAATTCACATGAAAGACATGACGCCTGACGATATTTCCGGTGAGTACCGAGAACATATGTTCAGCTACCATGATGGTACTCAACGAAAAGTCCTATTCACCAATACCGAAACACAACTACCAGAAGGTCGTCTGATCGTTTCCCGGACAGACCTCGACGGCATTATTACTGATGTCAACCATTCATTTGTCGAGATGTCCGCCTATCATAAAGATGAGCTGATCGGCCAGCCTCATTACATTCTGCGACATCCAGATATGCCTGCAGCCGCGTTTGGCGATCTTTGGGGGACGGTTCAACAGCGAAATAAGTGGTATGGATATGTCAAAAACCTTCGTAAAGACGGTGGTTTTTATTGGGTATACGCCACCGTTATCGCAAATATTCGCAATGGCGACATCACTGGTTTTACATCTGTTCGCCGCAGAGCCTCACGCACTAAAATCAGTGAAGCCGAAACCCTTTATCAAACTTTATAACAGGATCATCAACCATGACCCACAATTTCACAATCAGTCCAGACTTCAACCCAGACCATATATCTGGTTGGTACATTTTTAACACGTGGTTTCAGCGTGCCATCAATGAACAGATCCACCTGGAACTCTACAACAGCGCCAATGAGCAACGAAAAGCGATCGCTGATGATCAGATCGAGTTAATTTATGCCAACCCTTATGATGCAACAGTACTGGTAAGAGACAAAGGGTTTATTCCAGTTGCACGTGCAGATAATAAAACTGACGAGGCCATCATCGCTGTCAATCATGAAAGTCCAATTCTCAATGTTGAACAACTCACCGACGGCACAAGAATTTCCAGCACGGATGATCCAGACGTACGCATGATGTGCATGATAATGCTTGAGCCTGCCGGATTAGATAAAAACAACACCATCACCACACAACGTGATGCCTATATTTTGATTGCTAAAGATCTTTTAAAAAATGATGCCGACATTGGTTTTTTTCTCGAAGAGACATACAACGAGCTCTCTGATATGACAAAAAAGCAATTAAGGCCTATTGTACGCAGTCAAATTCATGTTATTCACCACCTATTGCTCGTCGGCCCTAAATTAGCGCACAAAAAAAACGATATACAATCATCACTGCTTTCAATGGCTGAAGACTCAAAAGGAGCTGGCGTATTAAAAAGCCTTAATTTCGAACGCTGGATCGCGGTTGAACAGGAAGAGGCAGAATTCATGATTGACTTAATGGACACATTAACCGAATAATATTCCGGCAGGCTTATGACTGCTACTGTTTAGATGTGCCTTCTTTAGAATCACGCAGCCGCTGAAGTTTTTCAAGTATACGTTCAGCCCGACCAACATGCTCTAGCGCTTGCTCGTTATCAGGGTCCAGCGCTAGTGCATTTTTCCAGGCACCAATTGCCTTTATATACTGTCCCAGGCCGTAATGTTCGACACCCTGCGCAATGCTTTCTTTTACCTGCTGATCTAGAAGCAACCTCAACTTCTGAGAAAGTGCTTGCTCACTCTCATCCAGATCACCCAACAATTTTAACCTGGCCACATAATCTAGCGCTTTTATCAGCTCATGATTTTCAACAGCCTTAAGCAGAGATACATTTAGAATTTTCCGCATCTTCCGTCTACTTTCAATAACAACCTGCTGCTGTCTACGCTCACTTTCCGCCTGAGATCGTAATTGTTCATTCTCAATTTCTTGCTGCTGTTTCGCCAACAACTGCTGGCTCTCCACTACCGCCTGCCTAAGCTCGCCAATCATCGGCGCAGAATTAAGCTGCCAGGCAAGATTAAGTAATTCTTCTGCTTGCGAAAAGTCATCCTGATCTAGCGCTACTCGACCGTGCTCAGCAAGCGATTTGGCCACGTCCTTTGATTTTTTTTTATCTCTTTCCCAGCGACTCTCTTTTAACCAGCTACCCGATGTAATCAACGCCAGTTCGTCCTGAATACTAATCCTGTTTTTCAACCATTCTGCTTGCAATACTAACAAGCCTAATTCCAACTCAGCGACCCGAACACCCTGTTTAAAGTGCAGTGCCTGAAATGCTGAATTGATTTTTTCACTGTCTGGGGTATTATTTAATGCGGCCTGATAGTATTTTTTTGCACGATACCACTGCCCAGCCTTTTCAAGCGCCCGACCTTCCTCCTGTATTTTCTGCTCATACACAATAGTCTGCCTGTCAATACTAGCGATTAATGCGGCCACCTTTGCATAATCAGCATGTGTCTCAGGCACATGAAAAAGCATCACCTGTGCTTGCGCGTACCGATCCTCCTCAACAAGGGAACCGACCTTTTCCAGTACATTAGAGGAACGTGCATTCATATACGCACAACCCTGTGCAAATATCACCAACGAAATAATGAGGGCTAATTTAGCGCTTTTCATTTCGATACCGAGACATCACCAGCATTCACAATCGTCGATATTGCATCATCAATCATCGCTTGCTGTTTTTCATTAACGCCGGTCACATGATAAGTCACCACTGCTTCTTTTTTTCCTTTTAGTGAAAATTTCTTAAAACGTGTACTCACGATACCCTGAGATTGCAGCGCAGCATTAAGTTCATCACTAATTAATATTTCACCAGCATCCGCCGCCGAAGCAAGGCGCGATGCGGTATTAACCGCATCACCGACCACCGTATAGTCCATACGCTCGGCAGCCCCCATATTGCCGGCCAGCATCATGCCGCTATTAATACCGATTCTAAAGCGAACTTGCGCCAGATTTTGATTTTTCCTCTGCCCGTTAACTATTTTGATTAGTTTTTGAATCGTAATCGCACAGGCTGCCGCATGAAAGCTATGCTTGGCATCATGCTCCGGCACACCAAACACAAGCATCGCGCAATCGCCCATGTATTTATCAATATGCCCGCCATAGCAATGTGCGGCCTGTGCAATAATACTAAAGTACTCATTCAAAAGGCTATTCACCTGCTCTGGGTGCAGCTCTTCCGAAAGCCGAGTAAAACCAACGATATCAGCAAACAACACACTCGCCTCAACATGCTGTCCACCCAGCTTTACCTGATTCATATTAGACAATACCGCCTTGGCTACTTTCGGCGAAACGTAACGTGAAAATGTCTGCTCTACTTGCTCTTTACGTAACAGTCCTTCCGTCATTTCATTCATCGACTGCATTAATGAACCCAACTCATCTTTACGTAGATCATTGAGACGAACATGATAATCACCTGCTGAAATCGCGCGACCTGCATTAATCAGTTGATGGATAGGGCGGGTTAAACGCTTACCCAATATAAAAGACGCGATAAAACCCAGTATCACTAATAATAGTGTCGCACCACCAACCGCTCGAATAGTCTCTTGCTGCGCAAGCGTCCTTAAGCGCTGATCAAAAGTGATGAGCGCATAACCCGCCGTCACATCCTTAATGAGTACCGGTTTAAAAAATGAAACCATATCAAGCTGGTGGCTAGAACCAATGACATCTTTCCGCCACTCCAGCTTAATCACCCGCCCTAAGGCAGCTACAATACGCCTGTCATCCGGCACCATGCCCTTTTTTACCACCAGCGCTTTGTTCTCATTGTACAGAGCCGCACCAAGAATCCCCGCTTCACCTGCAAGACTTTTAACCACAATTTCAAGATTAAGGTGATCGTTGGCCAACAAGGGTTCGCGAGAAAACTCGGCCATCAACCTTAAAACCGTATTACCCGACTCACTCACCTGCTGCTCAAGAATATTGCTTTGATTATGAACAATAAACAACCCCAACAAAGCCATCCCGCAGCTAATCAATAGCGTAAATACTAACGCCAGTTTATAGGCAATAGGGAAGTATGCCGGCAGAAATGCTGTCAGATTTTGGCGTAACTTTTTCATTAAGTTCCAGAAACTACCATCACTACTCAGTTTTAAACAGATACGGCCGGCACCTTGCATTACCAATAACTCAGCCACCCCCCTAATTTCGCGCAATAGTCCGGCTATTACTCATCATTTCGCCCTACTATGAAATGAATATGACGCACGCTAGCAGCCTGAATCTCAAATGCCACGGGTATATCAATCAATCAATCAATCAATCAATTATTTTATTATATATACCTGTAAATTCTCATTAAAATCACATCAGGTACAAAATATGAACCATTCTACCAAACAACCCACCCAGCCCGGAAACATAGATCTGATTTCTCAAAATCCAGTCAGATCGATACCGGGCATCATGCGCCATTAATAACGCAATTTATACAGTAACACCTGTAAACCAGTACCTGTCAAAAACCTCAAAAACCATATCACTGAGTGACTGGCAATCGTCAACGAATTATGTTGAGATTATTAAAGACATTTTGCAGCCATAATACTTGGGGAGTAATGATAGTGCTATATACAAACGAGCTACTCAGCGAACTTAACATCCTGCTGCAATTCAATCTGGAAACCACTCAGGAGGGGATTAAAATCCACCGCTCAGCGGCTGCCACTACCATCGACGCCACCACACGCTTGTTTAATAAAGGACTCATCACTCAAACCGATGGTGGCTATCTCACTGATTTAGGGCATATTGCTGCCGAACATGCGCAGGCCACCTACACCATTCTGAACACTCGTCCATGAATCATCACTAAAGCCAGCCTCAATGTAAACGATACATCAACTATGATAAAGAAAATGGCACGACAAACCCATTCAAAATGTGACTGTATTCATCCTAATAAGTCATCCTACGAGCGCAAATAAGGATCTGAAACGATGAAAATTCAGGCGTTAACCAAAAAGCTACATGAACTCAAAGAAAAGCAGCAACAAATTGAAATGGCTTGGCGTAAAACAGGCAATCGTGAATTTCTTGAATTCATGGTGGAACTACTACCCAGAGCACTGAGCGCTGAGCGCTGTAGCATTTTTATCAATAACCCTGACAACAATAACGTCTGGATCCAATGTGGTACGGGCCTTCAGGAGAAACAGATCTCTGTGCCCAAAGATAGCTCCGTGGTCGGCAAAGTGATCGCCAGCGGTGAAATTATCATGGAAAACAATCTCGCCAATCAAGTCGGCGCACATGATACCGTCGCCTTCAAAACCGGTTTCACGGCTAAAAGTACCATCTGTGTGCCAGTATTAGGGGCAAAAACGCAGCAGGTAGCAGGTGCCATTCAAGTGCTTAACAAGCTCAATGCCGAATCTGCGTTTACCCAGGATGACATTGAAGTTGTCAAAAAATTAGCTCGCCACATTCAGGTCAATATCGAAAATATCTACCAACGCCAAGAGATGGCAAATATCGCCGAAGAAATCGGCAAAAAAGTTAGTCTTATCGAAAAAAAATTAAAATCACTTGGACATGTTGAATAACGCCCGCCTTTGTTTAGATTTTATGCCCTCAGCAAAAAATAAAGCGCCGCCGATCATGCAGATAGCAAAATGAACATCGCATCACTGGTCGTAAAACTCGACAACCTTAAAACGGAGCAATTGCAAGTCAATGATCTCTGGGGAAAAACGGGAAACAGGGCATTCCTTGAGTTTATGACAGAATTACTACCGATGGCCCTCCAGGCCGAACGCTGCAGCATGTTCATTAGCAACCCCGATGATAATAGCGTCTGGATTCAATGTGGTACCGAGGTCAAAGAGAGACAGATCATGGTACCCGGCAAAGACTCTATTGTTGGTGAAGTAATCGCCAACAACAAAAAAATCATCGATAACGCGCTGCACAAGCGCATTGGCGTACACGACATCATCGCAATAAAAACCGGTTTCACCGCTCGCAACACCCTCTGCGTACCGGTATTTGACCCCCAAACACATGTCACTACCGGGGCAATTCAGCTACTCAACAAATACCCTGCAGGCAATGAGTTTACTGAAGAAGATGCCATGATGATCGAAAAACTCGCCCGCCACATGCAGATCAATATCAGTAACATTTTTCTTTGCCAGGAGATGGCCAACATCACCCTCGAAATTGGCAAAGAGATTGAACGACTCGAAGATAAGCTGATTAAACAGGGTGTCCCCCTATAGCGATAAAAAAATATAGTGAGACCTTCATGCCGTCCATTATCTCAGACATCAGGATCAGCAATGCTTTCTCCCCTAAATATTTGTATACTAAGCAAACTTTATCAGCACGCCAATAAGCATTCACCAGGTGATCGTTAACACCCCTAGTCAATCCACTTAAAGCGTAACAACCAACAGAGGCTATGCCGTTCGTTAGCTGACAACCGCTAACCCGCTAGCTGGAGGAAGAGATGAAGGCTAAAGACCGCCGACTACAAGAACTGCGCGACACCATTTCCGAGCTTTCGCCCACCGAAGCGTACGAGCTGCAACAGAAGGGTGCCACATTGATTGACGTACGTGACAATGAAGAAGTGGCACAGGGCACCCCGATTGGTGCGCTACGCCTCAGCCGCAGCTTTCTTGAACTCAAAATCGAAGAGCAAATTTCAGACACAGGCCAAACCCTGCTGATTATGTGCGCGGGAGGGATGCGCTCGCTATTCGCCGCCGATGACCTGTTGCGCATGGGCTACAGCGATGTACGCTCTGTCGCAGGCGGTTTCAGCCGCTGGAAAACAGAAGCACAACCTTTTGAAACCCCGCGCATGCTCGATGCCACCGCACGCGAACGTTATGCGCGCCACCTTTCAATGCCCGATGTTGGCGACAAAGGTCAACTCAAACTGCTGGATAGCAAGGTACTGCTGATTGGTGCCGGTGGCCTCGGTTCACCCAGCGCCTATTACCTTGCCGCCGCTGGCGTTGGCACACTCGGCATCATCGATGATGACGTGGTGGATCGCAGCAATCTACAGCGCCAGATTCTGCACACCGAAGATCGCATCGGCATGCCTAAGGTTGAATCGGCGCGCATTGCCCTTGAGGCACTCAACCCAGATGTCAAGATTGTCGCCCATCAAACCCGTATCGACAGCAGCAACGTGGAAGAACTCTTTGCCGATTATGACGTGATCGTCGATGGCTCGGATAACCTACCCACACGCTATCTAATCAACGACGCCTGCGTCAAACTGAAAAAGCCCAACGTACATGCCGCCGTCTACCGCTTTGAGGGGCAGATCACCGTCTTCTGGCCCGACTATCAGGGCGATGTGCGTGGTTCCTGTTACCGCTGCATGTTCCCAGAGCCACCACCACCAGAACTGGCACCATCATGTGCCGAAGCGGGTGTACTGGGTGTGATGCCGGGTATTTTTGGCCTACTACAGGCGGTTGAGACGATTAAAATTCTACTCGGGATCGGCACACCGCTAGTCAGCCGCATGCTACATTACGATGCACTCAGTGGTGAATTTATGGAGATGCGCGCCAAAGCCAATCCATCCTGTCGCCATTGCAGCGACGGCGCGGTATTCCCTGGCTATGAAGATTATGCGCAGGTATGCTCATCATCACCAGCTACCGACAAGTAACAGAATAGCACCCCGCCATTCGGCGGGGCTGATGATTATCAGTCAGGTCAATCTCTAACTGCTTCTACCCCAAAAAACAGCTCCATCTCATCGCCAATGCCTGGCAATGCATAATTCATATCGAAATCAGAACGCTTGAAATTAGCAGCGGCATCAAAACCACACACATACTTCTTTTTAGTCGGGTCCATCGGGTGAATGCCGCAGTTGATGCTACTCACCTCAAGCGCCACTGGCCTGGTCACACCCATAATCGTCAGGTCACCATGTACCGTCGCCATTTTGCCGCCATGATGAAATTCAACCTTGCTTGATTTATACGTAATCTCTGGAAACTCCATCACGTTCAAAAAGTCAGGTGAACGCAAGTGATCATCACGCTTCTTCATTCCGGTATAAACCGACGCCGCGTCAATCACAATATCAACCGCCCCTTTACCAGCCGCCTGATCCATCGTCAGCTTACCGCTAGTCTTACCAAAGTGCCCCTGCATAGTCGAAAAATTGAGGTGGTTAATCTTAAAATGGGGGTAGGTGTGAAGTGGATCAATGGTAAAATGCTCTTCCTTGGCAGAGGCTAGCGTTGGAATAGCAATCACCAGCGCAGCAACCAGACTTAATTTCTTCATTCTCGACTCCTTCAGTTATTATTAAAAAAACCGTACCTCAACCTCTAAATAGCTCCTGACAGGCAACGCAATCTAAAAACAAGGCATTCAAGTTACGACAGAGATTACGCTTCTTTGCCCTCATCACCAATCAGAATTTTCCTGATTGATACATCCATAAGCCCCGCCTAAATTAATCGATAAACAAACATCTTACGCCCAAAATCCGCCATGTCTACGTTGAGAATTATGGCAATAATCCCGCTATTACCTGCGTTTCCTCCCTGGCCTGACAAGTTCAGGATCTCACTCTGTCTCGCTCAAATTAATACAGGCACCCTTAAAATAACGGCGTTCCTTCCTGCGACCAAGTCACGTAGATGGCACCACCCGCTATCGGTACAAGGCATAATAACAACAGCACCATCTTCAACCACGGCGGACGCTCCTCCGGCAACGGCACCCTTGCCACCAACGGAATCGTCGCCAGAATCAGTAGCGTCTGCCACGGCATCCTGGCATACACATGCGCCGCCACCCCCAACAGCCCACAAAGCAACGCCACCGGCACCACCAACAGGCCACCGGCACTAAAGCGCGATGAAAATAGCCCCGCCAATAAAAAGGCCGCGATAGCCGCAGCGATCGCAGAAGCAAGCTGTCCCAACAATGCAGAAGCACCGATCAGCGCAGCGATACCCGTACCACCCGCTAACGCCAACAGCGCTATCGACACTCGCTCCGGTTTATCACGCAAACTAAACAGCGACACCTGCAGCCACCCGACATAACCACCCGCAAGTCCAGCCATCATCCACGTCTGCCATTCATCACTGTTACGCATCAACACCGGCCACACAATCCACACCGCCGCCACAAAGCTCGCCGCAAAAAAGAGATGCGTCAGCCAACGCGGCGCGCTGCGATAGAGATCAAAGACCAGACCAACACCGAGCGCCACCAACCCCAGCAATAGAATCTTACGCGTACTGGTCAACGGAAAGAATTTAAGATCCGTCACCAACCAGGCGGCAGTATAAAAACCAGCCACCACCGAAATACCAGCCCAGAAACCTGCAAGGCGATAAAAGATCAGCCCCAGCAACAACGACACCCCAAACGGTGCAATGCCAGACTGAAATAACGGATTTGAAAGTAATTCGTTCACAGATAAGGAGTTTAACCGGTTGATTTTATTTGGCAACACTCTTTATTAAGGCGTAGTAGGTAAATGCCTGCTATAACACCTGGGTGGTTATCTACGGATCTCCGTGAATATGGGGCAATAACACTGATACTACCGATGATATTAAGAAGGTAGCACTTCTCATCCCAGACAAAACTATCGCTTTTCTGCATGGTGATTACGCCAACGACCCTCTGTGTTATGGCTTATGCTCAAATTTTCAGAACCTAATTCGCTTGGTTTGAGGCCATTCCTGAAGTCTTACAGCGCTTTTTCGACTACGAATATTCGTTCTAACTGTATTTTTTCTTTTACGCTAAGAATGATTGTTGCTGCGACCACTTACCCAGCCATTCCACCACATGCAAACCAATCTCTTCGACATCACGATAGCGACATAGCGTCACCAGCTCAGGATAATCCATTGCCAGCTGCATTACATTATGGATATTATACCCCTCTTGATAACGGTCAGGACTATAAAAACCAAGCACCGGTTTACCCGCATGAATAAAGCGCATCACATTCACGCCAGAGCCAAAACCAGCCTCATCAAAACCGAAAATGGCGACCTGAGCCTGCGCCTGAAAACCACCATCCCGCTCAAGAAAAAAAGCGGTGATTAACGCATCCTCATTTTCAAAACGCTTTTTATGCAATAACTGCCAGTCAGGCCAATCCTTGTCATAATATTCAATCGGATCACACACCATGCGTGAAAATTCATCCGCAGGCATCGCTGGGAATTGTTTTCGATAATAATCATAGCGGGTGTCGTAACCCAGCCCACTCGACTGTAACAACGCCATCACTGTTGTTTTAAAATGCCAGGTTGCATCAGTAGCATGCATCCCTTTACCACTCACGTAACAGGGGATCATAGAATGAGTATCAATGGCCATAACCTTAAAGTCGCTCCATCAATGTAAAGAAGTAAAACGCATCCAAATTGGCCTCTTCAATCGCTTTTAATGCCTTATTAAGCGGTGGTGCCGACATTCTCTTTGAAATGACCAGCCATGCAACGAAACCGTGCGCGCTCCCTGGTGCTGGTGCCGCTTCCCCTCTCCAATCATCATTGTGACCAACTAAGCGCAACGACACAAGGCACATCAAGGCACATCAAGGCAAATATTCGGAAGATAGGCCGCCCCAAGTAAGCGTTATTAAGAACATATCTTATCTGCCGATAGCGTTATTACGCTTAAATTACCCAGTGCCGATAAAGAGCTATGATCAATCAAAAGCTATTTCCATTTTAAATTGCGACCAGAAAGTGATTAAATAATCAACAATGACACTGCGCAGTAAATTCATCCTCTCTATCATTGCTTTTATTGCACTGTTTTCACTCTTTTTATTCAAACACTGGGAGCCACTGCTGGTTGATATTGAGAGGTCAGTGATCGTCGACAGCGAAAAGCGCGCACTCTCATCGTTAGAAATAAGCATCACTCAATCGCTACTAGCTGGCAATATTGACGGCGTTCACAAAACACTCGATCATCAAATGAAAATTCACGACTATGACTGGCAGTCGTTAACATTGATCGACGCTGAAGGGCGCACTCGCTATACATCTAAAGAAAACCGTCATAATGCCAACAACCGCGATTTCATTACCATTGAACAGCCTGTTCAATGGCAACAGGAGAATATCGGTAAATTAATTGCCACGCTAGACCTCACCCCTGAATTGTCGATAATGCACAAACATATCGATAAACTCAACAACAGCCTGTTACTACTCTTCGTGGTTATAATAAGTTCGATATTTTTAATGCTGGAAAAAGTCTTTAGAAAACCGCTAGCGAATTTACAACAGGCTATCACAAATATTGAAAAAGGGGACTTTACAAGCGAACTCCCAGACCTTAATCGCCACGATGAAATAGGGAAATTAACCCGCGCATTTAATCTCATGCAAAATTCACTAATGCATTCACAGCTAGCATTAGAAAGCTCTCTACAAACGGTGACAGAAAGTAAAACCCGCTATAAATCCGTCATAGATAACATCATTGATGGCATTGTTATTATTAACAGTCGAGGCATTATATTGTCATGCAACATAAAAGCATTAGAAATTTTTGGTTACCAGGAAAAAGAATTAATCAATCATAGAGTCAATATGCTCATGCCAGACAGCGATAGCAATGCCCATGACAGCTATATGAAAAATTACAAAACAACTGGGGAAGCTCGCATTATCGGTACCGGACGTGAATTAGTAGGTATGCGAAAAGATGGTTCTACATTTCCAATCGATCTCGGCATCAATGAAATAAAAGTAAAAGAGGAGAGCCAGTTCGTTGGAATTATTCGTGATATCACCGAACGTAAGAAAATCGAGCAGACTTTGATTACCTCTCGCGAGAAAGCTGAAGCCGCATCAAAAGCAAAAAGTGAGTTTCTTGCGATGATGAGCCATGAACTGCGCACACCACTAAACGGCGTTATTGGCATGGCGCAGTTAATGCGCGACGGCAGACTCGATAGCGAACAACTGGAGCACCTCGATATCATCAACGATTCAAGCCATGCTCTGCTCGCCATCATTGATGATATCCTCGATCTGACCAAAATGGAAAGTGGATACCTTAAGATAAAACCAGAGATATTTAATCTTGAAGAACTTATCGAAGCAATACAAACATTGCTCTCTCCACAGGCAAAGGATAAAGGACTATCGCTATCAGCAGGATTAACCAGTGACTGCCCACGCTTAGTCATCGGTGATGCCGGTCGCATCCGGCAGGTGCTGTTAAATCTACTGGGCAACGCAATTAAGTTCACAAAAGAAGGCTCGGTCATTCTGAACCTTGAATGCGACTCACTGGAAGAGGGCCTGGCCACACTAACAATATCCATCGCCGACAGCGGTATCGGAATCAGCGACGAAGATCAGAAGAGGCTGTTCCAGCTCTTCACACAAATTGATAGCTCTTCAACACGAAAATATAGCGGCACAGGACTGGGGCTCGCGATCAGCAAACAACTGGTGAATCAAATGGGGGGGAGGATTACCCTCCAAAGTACACCCGGTAAAGGCTCAACATTCTATGTAACACTCACCCTACCTCTCGCCGACAAGCTCAGCAGCAAGGATGATAACCTCAAACCACGCGCTTAAAAAGCAGATCCCACACACCATGGCCAAGTCGATGCCCGCGCAGCTCAAATTTGGTTAACGGTCTGAATTCCGGGCGCGGTGCATACTCACCATTCGCAACACAATTTTCATAAGCCGGTGCAGCACTCATCACTTCCATCATATGTTCCGCATAGGCTTGCCAGTCGGTTGCCATATGAAACACGCCGCCTGGCTTTAATTTCTTGCAAATCAGCGCAACAAAACAGGGCTGTACGATACGACGTTTATGATGACGTCTTTTATGCCACGGGTCAGGAAAAAAAAGCTGTAGGCGATCAAGGCTATCATCGGGAATCATCTTTGCCAGCACCACCACCGCGTCTTCACTGATCACCCGTACATTGGTCGACCCATTTTCGCCCACCTGGCGTAATAAGCTCCCCACACCGGGACGATAAACCTCAATCCCCAGATAATCATTTTCAGGATGCGCGACGGCCATCGTGGCTAGTGATTCACCCATGCCAAAACCGATCTCAAGGATACGCGGCGCATTGCGCCCAAAGACTTGATCGAGATCAAGCAGTTCACCGCCCGCTTCAATCCCACAGGTTGGCCACTGCTCTTCCAGGCCACATCGCTGCCCTTTAGTAAGGCGGCCTTCGCGACGCATAAAACTACGCACCTTACGCAAGGCACCATAGCTCGGTTTTGCTATCTCAGAGGTCACAACAGAAGATCTAAAAAGTGGTAAATAAAACTAGCGCGACAACGCCTTAGAAAAATGTGCCATCAACGGGAGATGAGGCACTGGCAAAACGCTTGCGTGGAATACGGCCGGCGAGATAAGCCTCGCGCCCCGCTTCAACCGCCTTTTTCATTGCAGATGCCATCAGAACGGAGTTATCCGCAGCCGCAATCGCGGTATTCATCAACACACCATCACAACCCAACTCCATCGCAATCGTTGCATCTGAAGCGGTACCTACACCGGCATCCACCAGAATGGGTACGCCAGCATTTTCAACAATAGTGCGGATATTATAAGGGTTGCGGATACCGAGGCCAGAACCGATCGGTGCAGCCAGTGGCATCACCGCAACTGCGCCCATCTCTTCAAGGCGATTAGCAGCAATCGGGTCATCATTGGTATAGACCATCACCTTGAAGCCTTCTTTGACCAGGGTCTCAAGCGCAACATAGGTCTGCTGCAGGTCAGGGTAAAGGGTCTTTTCATCACCTAGTACTTCAAGCTTGACCAGGTTATGGCCATTGAGCAGTTCACGCGCCATACGACAGGTCCGTACCGCATCATCAGCGGTATAACACATCGCGGTATTGGGTAGCAGGGTGTATTTCCCGGGAGAGATCACATCCAGCAGGTTTGGCTCATCGTTATTCTGGCCAATATTGGTACGACGTACCGCGACAGTCACAATCTGTGCGCCACTCGCTTCCGTTGCCAGGCGGGTCTCTTCCATGTCTTTGTATTTACCACTGCCGGTCAGTAGCCGCGCGTTGTACTCAACGCCATCGATCACCATTGAGTCATTGCTGGATTGAATGGAAGTAGTCTGTGCGCCTGCGGTCGCTGTGCTCATCGTTCCGGGCCCCGAATATTGAAAAACCAAATTAAAATGGATGGTGGCTATGGGTGGACTTGAACCACCGACTTCAGCATTATGAATGCTGCGCTCTAACCAGCTGAGCTACATAGCCTTTGTTTGATGATATCGCAGTATCGCTGCGAGGGCGCAATTATACGCCACTATTCTGTCAGAATGGAACTATCTGAAAAGATTTTTAAACTGTTTTCTACCTTCGATTAAACATTGAAGCGAAAATGAATCACATCGCCATCTTTAACAATATACTCTTTCCCTTCAAGACGCCATTTGCCCGCCACTTTTGCACCCGACTCACCGCCATTCGCAATATAATCATCATAGCCAATCACCTCGGCACGAATAAAACCGCGCTCGAAATCGGTATGAATCACACCCGCCCCCTGTGGTGCCGTCGCGCCAATCTTCACTGTCCAGGCACGCACCTCTTTTTCACCAGCTGTAAAATAGGTCTGTAGCCCAAGCAGTTCGTAACCTGCGCGAATCACACGATCCAGCCCCGGTTCTTCCAGACCAAGATCCGCCATAAACTCACCCTTCTCTTCATCAGAGAGCTCGGCAATCTCCGCCTCAATTGCAGCACATACTGCCACGACGACAGCCCCTTCACTCGTTGCACGCTCACGCACAAGATCCAGCCAGGGGTTATCACTGAAGCCATCATCGGCTACATTGGCAATATACATTGTCGGTTTAATCGTTAGCAGATGCAGATCATAGAGTGCCGCGCTCTGATCAGCATCAAGCCCCATTGAGCGCACTGGCGCACTGGTATCCAGGTGGTCACGTACCTTTTCCAGCAACGCCTTCTTTGAAATCGCCTCTTTATCACCGCTCTTGGTCAACTTGCCAACACGGTGCAATGCTTTCTCAACAGAATCCATATCTGCCAGCGCCAGTTCGGTATCGATGATTTCAATATCGCGCAGCGGATCGACACTGCCTTCCACATGGGTAATATCATCATCTTCAAAACAACGCACCACATGGCCAATCGCATTGGTCTCACGGATATTGGCAAGGAACTTGTTACCCAGTCCCTCACCCTTAGAAGCGCCGGCGACAAGCCCTGCAATGTCGACAAATTCCATCGTGGTTGGCAATACTTGTTGCGGGTTCACAATCGCTGCCAGTGCATCCAGGCGCGAATCAGGCATTGGAACGATACCGACATTAGGCTCGATAGTGCAGAACGGGTAGTTAGCAGACTCAATGCCCGCCTGAGTCAACGCATTAAAAAGCGTTGATTTGCCAACGTTTGGAAGGCCAACGATGCCACACTTAAATCCCATGGGGAGGTATCCTGTTTATATTGAGAGGATGTTCTTTATTTACAAAACACTCGCAGACTTACGCTACGGGCTTTTTACTATGCAGATGGTTCATTGCTTTTTCAAAATCACCATCAAGCATCTGCGGCATCACATCCATCGCCTCATCAATCGCATCGAGAATCAACGCTCGCTCACGTCGGGATGGATCATCCAGCACAAAATCGGCCACCTGGTCACTCTGTCCAGGGTGGCCAATACCAATGCGCAGACGCATAAATTCTTTATTACCACCAAATGCCTTAATGATGTCACGCAGGCCGTTATGTCCACCGTGACCACCACCTTTTTTAAAACGAGCCACACCTGGCGGCAGGTCAAGCTCATCATGTGCCACCAGAATTCGTTCAACCGGAATCTTGTAATACTTCGCTAGCGAACTCACCGACTGACCACAGCGGTTCATGTAGGTCGCTGGTTTCAACAACCAGCCACGATGGCCATCTAACAAGGTTTTGCAGGTATCGCCATGGAAACGCGCTTCTGATTTAAAGATGCTCTGGCAACGCTGCGCATAGGTATCAGCCAACCAGAAACCCGCGTTATGACGTGTTCCTCTATAAGCAGGGCCTGGATTACCCAGGCCCACGATCAGATCAATATGTGTTGCCACGGCTGTCACTCCTTTTCCAGCAGTAGAAAAACAGTGATGTTACCAATCAGACTTAAGCCTCTTCGCCTTCGGCTTCACCATTGTCAGGGGCAACCGGCGCATCAGTCTCAATTTCAGCTGCTACTTTAGGCATGTGGATTGCTGCCACTGAAAGATCATGGTCATCGCCATGAGTCAGCGCAACTAGTTCAACACCCGCCGGTAGCTTAAGATCAGAAAGGTGCAGTGTTGCATCAAGGGCAACATCAGTCATATCAGCTTCGATAAATTCCGGCAGATCTTTTGGCAGACAGCTAATTTCAACATCATTAGCCAGATGAGAAACCACACCACCCGCTTTAACACCAACAGAGGCATCTTCACCGATGAAATGAACCGGCACATGCATGCGCAGTTTTTCATTTTCATTAATGCGCAGCAGATCAACATGAATCAGGCTGGGCTTGTATGGGTGACGCTGAAGGTCTTTCAGTACTGCTTTTTCAACCTTACCATCAACATTTACAGTCAGAATGTGCGAATAAAACGCTTCATTCTCAAGATTGTGAACCAGCGTATTGTGCTGTAGCGTAATTGACACAGCAGCTTCACCAGCGCCGTAAATCACCCCGGGAATTTTATTATCACGACGCAGGCGGCGGCTCGCACCCTTCCCTTTGTCCTGACGGATTTCTGCATTTAGCTCAAAACTAGAAGCCATTATTATCTCTCCAAAATTAACAGACGCACTTAATTACAATCTGTACACCGCCCCCGCGACCTGGATTGGTGTTACCACAAAAAAGTCAGCGGCAGCACGCTGCCACTGACCACAAATTCAAATACTAGCTACTGTTTACCAGCAGCTTAGTCCATGTACATTGAGCTAACCGACTCTTCGGCGCTGATACGACGCATCGTTTCGGCCAGCATATCCGCCACACTCAGCTGACGAATACGATCACACTCACGCGCATTCTGCTGTAATGGGATGGTATCCGTGACCACCAGCTCGTCGAGCTCAGAGGTAGAAATTCGACCCACCGCCACACCCGATAAAATCGGATGAGTACAGTACGCCACTACTTTTGCAGCGCCATGCTCTTTTAAAACACGTGCCGCTTCACACAAGGTACCTGCGGTATCGACCATATCGTCCACCAGAATGCAGGTACGATCAGTCACATCACCGATGATGTTCATCACCTTTGCCTCATTCGGGCCTGGGCGACGCTTATCAACAATCGCCAGATCTGCACCATCAAGGCGCTTCGCCAGTGCACGAGCACGCACTACGCCACCCACATCCGGCGACACAATCATCATATCCGGGTACTTCTGACGCCAGATATCGCTCATCAATACCGGCGATGCGTAAACATTATCCATCGGCACGGTAAAAAAGCCCTGGATCTGATCCGCATGCAGGTCAACCGTCAATACACGATCAGCACCGACAGAGGTAATCATGTCAGCCACCACTCTCGCACTAATTGGCACACGTGCCGCTCGCGGGCGTCGATCCTGACGCGAATAGCCAAAATACGGGATCACCGTCGTGATGCGGTAAGCCGAGGAACGACGCAGCGCATCCACCATCACCAGCAGCTCCATCAGATTGTCATTGGTCGGCGCACAGGTCGGCTGCACTATGAAGACATCCTTACCGCGGACGTTTTCCATTATCTCAACAGCGATCTCGCCATCGCTAAAGCGATTAACGTTGGCCTTACCTAGTGGTAGATGCAGGTAACGCGCGATCGATTGCGCCAGTTGCGGATGGGCATTGCCGCCGAAGACCATCATGCGGCTATCGGAAGCGTCATAACTGCTTGACCTACCGAGCAAACCGAAACGTGATTTGGAATAGCCCAAGATGTTTACCTATTTGTTACTGACGCGCCATGTCTTACTTAACTAAAGATCATGACGACATTATAAAATGGCTGGGGCGCCAGGATTCGAACCTGGGTATGCTAGGATCAAAACCTAGTGCCTGGCCTCTTGGCGACGCCCCATTTGTGGCCTACTTTAGACCGTACAATGCTTAACTTCTACTACTATATTCCACTTATATATACCTAAATATAGAGTGGAGAGCGGTTCATCCCTTTCGCTACAAACCCGCGCCATCCCTGCGGAAGCAGTTCCAGCACTTCCCGGGCGGCTGCCCGATCATCAAACGCGGCAAATACACATGCCCCGGTACCACTCATCCTTGCGGGGGCGTATTTTAACAGGAAATCCAGCGCGTTAGCTACTAGCGGGAAGCGTTTTTTTACCACCGCCTCACACACATTGACTCCCCGCCCTGCAAGAAAGTGCGATATTGTGATGGGATGGCAATCGCGTGTCAAATCTGGCGCATTAAAAACAACCTCCGTCGCCACAGAACAAGCCGGTTCGATCACCAGATACCACGGCTCTGGTGGGGCCTGCTCACCCTCCAGCGGCGTCAGCTGCTCACCCACACCCTCCGCCCACGCAGCGCTACCACGCACAAAAACTGGCACATCCGCGCCGAGCTGCAACCCCAGCGTCGCCAGCTCATCAATCGACAGCCCTAATTCGCACAACTCATTTAGCGCCACCAGCGTTGTGGCGGCATTCGAACTACCGCCGCCTAATCCGCCGCCCACCGGCAAGCGTTTCTCAACCTCAATCTCAACACCCTGCGAACAGTTCGCATGCTGCAACAATAATTTAGCCGCGCGCACCACCAAGTCCTGTCCGGATGGCACACCAGGCAGCTCACTGGTGCGTAGCACCTCGCCATCAGCGCGTAGCGTAAATTCCAGCTCATCGCCATAATCAAGAAACTGGAATACCGACTGTAACTGGTGATAACCATCAGCGCGGCGACCGGTGATATGCAAAAAGAGATTAAGTTTGGCCGGAGCCGGCCAGCGTTTAATAATCGCACCCATCATTAACGTACCTGTTGCTGAATCGACAGAACGTTATTCGCGCCAGCCATTGCCTGCCAGCGATCAATAATCAGCCGCACTCGCAGATCATCACGAGTCAACACCATTTTTTTAGGCACCTCTAATATCCCTGCAGAACGGTAACGCGGATACTCAATACGCCAACCAGCCTGCTCTAACCACTGCAGTCGCCCCAACTCATCAAGCCCCTTATTTAATTTCCCGGAAGATGCCAGCACTGGCGCAGGCATGCCCACCAGCCAATAGCGCAGACCATCCATCGGCACAGACCAACCCAGCTCCTCATCAAGCAACTCAGAGGCATTGGCCGCCGAAAGTACCCTGTCATCCGGCAAATAGAGCGACGCTGTCAGCGCATCGCCTTTTAGCTGAGCCAGGCGCTGTCCCAACATTGAGGAAAAACGAATATCAAAGGCCCCTGCCTGCTGCTGCCAGCTCAGACTGGCACTCCACGAATGCTGAATACTCTTCACAGCAACCCGTCCCTTCATTTGCCACCCGGCCAACTCACCAAGCTGTACATGACGCAATTCCCAAAGAAGGTCACGCGCTTCATCATCGAGCAATGGCGCCGATGGCGGGGTCGCACAACCACTCAACAACACTACCAGTAACAACACCAGCAAGCTTACGCCGTTCAGACGACCTGATTTCATCAAAAGAATAGAGTACATAATTACAGTGAGACCTTTGTACGATACAGGCGCGGCCAACCTTACCACAGGACAAACAACCCCTTACTTAACTGATGTTACGCACCGGCTATTATGAATCAATGGGTTACAATTTTTTCAGTCCGCTACAGACCGCATTCTATCTGAGGTGTGCGTAACATCAGTTACTTAATAAAGCGCTCCATAATATTAAGTAGCCGCCTATCACCCGGTGCCACTTCCAGCGCCTGTCGCCAGATTTCACGCGCATCTTCACGCTCACCATTCACCCACAGCACTTCACCCAGATGCGCGGCCACCTCGGGGTCAAGCCTGATTTCAAGCGATTGTCGCAACATCTTGATCGCCTCATTATATTTGCCGAGCCGATATAGCACCCAACCCATACTATCAAGAATCGCATTGTCATTCGGACGCAACGCCAGCGCCCGCTTCACATAGCCATAAGCCTCCTGATAGCGATCAGTTCGATCAGCCAGGGTGTAGCCCAACGCATTCAGGGCATCTGCATTATTTTCATCCAGCTCAATAATTTTCTTTAAATCACGCTCCAAGAGATCAAGCTGATCAAGCCGCTCAGCGGCCATCGCGCGCGCATAGAGCAGCTGCACATCCCCCGGGATCTCATTCAACGCGTGATTAAACACCGCCATCGCCTCCTGATGGTGTTCCGCGTTCCGCAAAATTTCACCCTCAATCAAAAATAGACGCTGACGTTGCGCTGGCGTATTAACATCTAGTGAATGCAAATAATCCCGAGCCGCCTCCAGATTACCCTGCCGTGCCTCAATCATCGCCTGGCGCACCCGCGCCTCAATCAGATTACTACCGCCAACAACATAACTGTAATGCGCCAGTGCGGCCTCCTGGTTTTCACGCAACTCCTCTAACTGCCCAAGGTAAAAACGCGCATCATCGCTTCGCTGCCCCGTTTCTCTGGCCTGACTAAGGTAGTCATAAGCGCTATCTCGCTGGCCCAACTGTAACGCCAGTAAACCCAGCGCAAACAGCACATCAACATCCCCTGGCGACTGTTTCATAACAATCTGGTATTGCGCAAAGGCCTCGTCATAATCACGGACGTCGACCAATTGGCGAGCGTAGGTCAAACGCAATACACGCTCATCGGGAAAGACATCCACTTGCTGCGTTAGATACTCGGCTACCGCCACCTTATCTCCAGCATTTTGCAAAATGCGCGCTTGCAACAGAATAGCGCTAACATTAGCCGGTGCCAGCTGAAGGCTACGCTTGATGCCCGCATCCGCTTTTTCAACAGCACCCGCCCTCAGAGCGAGCTGGGCATATGCCTGCCACGCAGAAGCACTCTCCTGATGAGCATCAACCAAGCGCCCCATCACGTCCAGTACAGCTGGCAAATCCTGCTCCCGACTCAGTAACGAAGCAACCCACATAAAACCCTGCCCAGCCCCACCATCTCCCTTCACCAGGATGTATTCCAGGTGCTCGAATGCAGCTTCAGGATTACCACTGCGTATATAAGCCGCTGAAATAGCTTGTCGCGCTGCCAGATTAGCGGGATCGATCTCGACCCACAACTTTGCCGCCAGCAGCGCGCTCCTGTGGTCTCGCACAAAAATAGCGATGCGCGTCGCTTTGGCCACCAGTCGGGGGTCACGCACGCGCTTCGCAAGCGCGAAATATTGCGAAAACCCCAATGCATAATGACCACGCTGCATCGCTATTTCCGCCACCAAAAGCTTATAAAGTGTATCGGGGGTTAAAGGAACCGCAGGCAGTTCAATATTATATTCCGTATTATTTGCATGGGAATCAGTATCGACGGCATCACTATTCAACGCAGGGGTATCCACCGCCACCTGGCTCGGCGACACCGCACACCCCACTAAAACGCCCGACAAGACAATAGGGTACATCGCCTGACACAGAGTTTTAATCGACAAAGCCATACCTTTTCGCCTCATTTGAAATATTTTCCCACCGGTAATCATACAATTTATATACCATATGGATGATTAATGGGGACAACCGCTTCATTTTTCCATAAAATCGGTCAACTTTAATAGCGTAACAGGATAGTATTATCCTCCTCTCGTTTAATTTAGTGAGTTAATTATTTTTATTGTGGCAAGAATCAGATAAACATGGCACTCCTTGCCGTCGGACTTAATCATAAAACAGCACCGGTTCAGATTCGCGAACGGGTGGCGTTCGCCCCTGAGCAGCTCCCGGGTACCCTGCGTAATCTGGCAGCTCAAGCTAATATTAGCGAAGTGGCAATACTCTCGACCTGCAACCGCACCGAGATGCTGTGCTGCGTCGACACTGCTGACAGCGAGATTATCATCGAGTGGCTGCGTGAACACCGTGAGTTTTCCGCCAATGAGCTAAACCCTTATATATATATCCACCCGGAGCAGTCCGCTGTACGCCATATGCTGCGCGTGGCTAGCGGCCTCGACTCACTGGTTTTGGGTGAACCTCAAATTTTGGGCCAACTCAAAGATGCCTACTCAACTGCCAAAGACGCCGGCACCGTCGGCACTCAGCTCAGCAAACTCTTTGAATATACATTTTCAGTCGCCAAACAGGTGCGTACCGATACCGCGATTGGCGCCAGCCCGGTCTCCGTTGCATTTTCAGCGGTCAGTCTCTCAAAGCAAATATTTAGCGACCTCAGTGAGCACACCGCGCTACTGATTGGCGCAGGCGAAACCATTGAACTTGCCGCCCGCCACCTTAAAGAGAGCGGCATCAAACGCCTTATTATCGCCAACCGCACCCTCGCCAAAGCCGAAGCGCTGGTCAAAGAAGTAGAAGGCTACGCGATTACACTAGGCGATATTCCCGCACACCTGGCCGAGGCAGATATCGTGATCTCCTCCACCGCCAGCCAACTACCAATCCTGGGTAAAGGTGCGGTAGAAAAAGCGATCAAGATTCGTAAACACCAACCCATTCTGATGGTCGACATCGCGGTTCCACGCGACATTGAAGAGGAGGTGGGCGAGCTGGACGATATCTATCTCTACACCGTCGATGACCTGCAGGAGATCATCGATGAGGGGCTACGCTCACGTCAGGAAGCGGCACGCCAGGCGGAAGAGATCATCGACACTCAGGTGACCCACTTTATGGGCTGGCTACGCTCGCTTGATGCAGTCTCAACCATTCGCACCTATCGCAGCAAGATCGACGTGATACGCGAAGCCGAACTCGACAGAGCCAAACGAATGCTCGCACAGGGCCACGACCCTGAAAAAGTACTCACACAACTGGCACGCGGATTGACCAATAAAATCGTTCACACACCGAGTGCACAAATGAAACAGGCCGGTTTTGATGGCCGCGCCGACCTGCTTGATGCAGCACGCGAACTGCTCGACCTCGACACCCCTGACAACTAGGCCAATTGTAAACCAATGAAAGAGTCTATCGTTTTTAAACTGGAATCGATCTCCGACCGCCTGCAGGAGCTTGATGCCCTGCTGGCTGATCCAGACACCATCAATAACCAGAATAAGTTCCGCGAACTCTCGGTGGAGTATTCACAGATCACACCGATCGTGAACACCTTCCGCCAATATCAATCGATCATCGGCGATATCGAAGCAGCCAAAGAGATGTTAGAAGAAGATGACGCCGAGATGCGCGCCATGGCTGAAGAGGAGATTAGAGACTCGCAGACACAACAAAGCGAGATCGAAAAAGAGATCCAGACACTGCTATTACCAGTCGACCCACATGACAGCGCCAACGTCTTTCTCGAAATTCGCGCCGGTACCGGTGGCGATGAGGCGGCGATCTTTGCGGGTGACCTGTTTCGCATGTACTCACAATTTGCTGAAAGCAACCGCTGGGAGATCGAAATCATCAGCGGCAATACAGGTGAACACGGCGGCTATCGTGAAGTGATCTCGCGCATCAGTGGCAAAGGGGTCTACTCAAAACTGAAATTTGAATCGGGCGCACATCGCGTACAACGGGTACCAGCCACCGAATCACAGGGACGCATTCACACCTCCGCCTGTACCGTTGCGGTGCTGCCGGAACCCGACGCAGTTGAAGAGACAGACATCAAGTCAAGCGACCTTAAAGTCGATACCTTCCGCGCCTCTGGTGCCGGTGGTCAGCATGTCAATAAAACCGACTCGGCGATTCGCATTACCCATATCCCCTCCGGCATCATCATCGAATGCCAGGATGAACGTTCACAGCATAAAAACCGTGCGCGCGCGATGTCACTGCTGCAAGCCAAACTGCTGGCTGGCGCACAGGATAAACAGGCCGCCGAAACTGCCGAGGCAAGAAAATCACTGGTCGGCAGTGGTGATCGTTCTGAACGCATTCGCACCTACAATTTCCCGCAAGGACGCATGACCGACCACCGCATCAACCTAACACTGTATAAGTTAGATGAAATCATGTCCGGCAGCCTGGCGCAGGTGATCAACCCACTGGTAAATGAATACCAAGCTGAACAACTCGCCGCACTGGCGGAATAAACCAACTGCAATCGACACAGCACCTCCGCGTTATGACCTCAATCCGCGACGCTCTCAATCTTGCCGCAACCTCGTTGGCAACTCACCATGACGGTGCCATGTTTGAGGGCGAGGTTTTACTCGCGAATACATTAGAAAAGACGCGTACCTATCTGCACACCTGGCCCGAGCACGACTTAACGGAAGCACAACTCACCACCTTCAATCAATTAGTTAAACGACGCTGTAACGGAGAACCCTCTGCTTACATAACTGGTGAGCAGGAATTCTGGTCGCTCTCCCTTAAAGTGACCCCCGCCACACTGATTCCGCGCCCCGAGACTGAGCTATTAGTTGAGCTGGCGCTTGAACATATCCCGGCAGACAAGCCATGTCACGTCGCAGACCTCGGCACCGGCAGTGGTGCAATTGCGTTGGCAATCGCCAGCGAACGAGCGCTCTGCCAGATGGCCGCGGTCGATTTCTCTGCCGATGCCTTAGCGGTGGCAGAACGCAATCGCGAGCAACACTCACTCAGCAACGTCACATTGATGAAGGGCGACTGGCTTGCGCCATTAAGTGAACTCACTTTTAACGTGATTGTTTCTAACCCACCCTATATACGAGAAGATGACAGCCATCTCGAACAAGGAGACCTGCCATTTGAACCTCGCAGCGCATTAGTTGCAACAGATAATGGACTGGATGATATTCAACGCATTGCCGCCGATAGCAGAGCAAGGCTCGCCAACGGTGGTTGGTTACTGATTGAGCACGGCTACGACCAGGCAACTGACGTTACACTAATTTTTGAACAGCACGGTTATCGTAATATCACTGCGCACCGAGATTTAAGCGGACAACCTCGCGTTGTCTCCGCACAATACAACGTTACCGAAAAATAAGACCATCACCATGACTCACCATAAAACCGAACAGATCAGCCTGCCACGTACACTCATCAATCGACTACTGACCCATGCGCAAAGTGGTAATGGCGATGAGGTTTGTGGCTTTATTGCCAGCCAGCGTGGCGAGCCAGTAAAAACCTACCCCGTTCCGAATATTGCAATGCCAGCAGACAAGCGGTTTGAGATGGAACCGAGCGCACAGATTGATGCGATTAAAATCATGCGCGAACAAGGTGAAGCGATCTTCGCCATCTACCACTCACACCCAACATCCGCGGCAGCACCCTCACAAACTGATATCGCTGAATTTAATTATCCAGAAACACTTTGCATGATTATCTCGCTCGATATTCAGGGCGTACTGGAGATCAGGGCTTATCGCATCGAAAAAGAGCAGGCGTTCGAAATCACCATCGAAGCGATCTGATCGCTCACTCATGCTACCGTCAGCAACACAACAACATCCCCGCACTTAGCGCAGTTATGGGATTTTCAACAAGTAAAAAGATTAATCAGTCAGAAGCAGATATTTTATTCAGAAAGCAATACGTAATATATACCACGTCCCACGCCTTTTGATTCGATTAAATTTAGTTTAACTGATGTTACGCACTAGCGTTCTTGAGAACCTGTAATTCCTCAAATGCCAGCCTAATCGCTTTAATGTAAAGTTTGTTCTTCAACGCAAACGTATTCAACTTTTGCTTGATGCTGAGACTTT
>Ga0316203_1000428_pt1 | contig 52359 bp, 45 predicted proteins | sample 6monrhotite_MG_FD_204940 | JGI IMG/M metagenome (GOLD analysis project Ga0316203, IMG submission 204940) | Microbial mat bacterial communities from mineral coupon in-situ incubated in ocean water Damariscotta River, Maine, United States -... | ecosystem: Environmental > Aquatic > Marine >... | reverse complement strand
GTGATGCTCAGAGGCAGAGGCGAGAAAAGCTTGGGTGTAATTGAACACACAGCAGGAGAGCAGACATGACATGCGTACATAACAAACGATCAGGCACGGCCCCGGCAAACGCTGTTTATATCGGGCGGCCCGGCAAATGGGGCAATCCATTTCAAATGGGCAGGGATGGATCACGCGCGGAAGTGGTTGAGAAGTTCAGTGCGTATATCGGAACCCGCCCGGAATTACAGGCGGTCATCAAGCGTGAATTGCGTGGCAAGGATTTGGTGTGCTGGTGCGCTCCGGCGGCATGTCATGGCGATGTTTTGCATCGGGTGGCGAATGGATAGGAGGTTGGTTATGCTTGTGCAAGTGACCGCCCCGCATTTCGTCGCGGGTCTCGTTATGGAAAATGCGGGTCTCGTTATGGAAAATGATACCGTGATTGAGGCTGCGCCGATCCTGCGATGGGCAATTGGAAAGAAGCGAGACTGGTTGCAATCATACTTTGAGCGCAAGGACTGGACTGTAAAGGTCGTTCCGAGCCAGCCTTTTCAAGGCTGCTCGGCGACCTTGCTTGAAGGGCGTGGCCATCCTTGGGATGGCACGCCCGGATGGGATCATCTGGAGGTTACGGCAACCACCGAAGCGGAACTGACTGCGTTCATCAAGGACGCTGAAACGAAGTTCTGGAAAGTCTGGATACGTGAAAACACAGGTCAGGAGACTGCCCTGTTGTTCCGGCCCCAAGGTGCCAAGGCACCCTGGGCCGATAAAATTGAATCCTGAACGATGCTCATGTCATTAATATTTGGCTTCAGCAAATGCGGATCGTCAAATACGCGACCGTGCCGAAAAATAGCCCTGCCGGAGACTGCCGACAGGGCTTGTTGCAGGTGAATTCATTGCAGGGATGACCAAGCCTCGCGCTTTGCCTTTTAGATTGTGGTGCCGGTTCCGGGGAATGCCAGCACACCAATGGTATTGTAATCTGTATCCGTCGTTACGTTTGAACCCGGCGCGTGATTCTCTTAAATACTGTTCCAGCTTGAACATCACTTGTGCGACCGGGCTGCGGCCAGGGCGGCAATAGTCAGTGCCTATGCGCCGCCTATGAAGCCAATAGGCCGGGGATAGCGTGAGTCTTCTCAAGGGCTGCGAATATCAGGTGTTGAATTGAGGTTGCCCCCGTCGACGACCACCGTGGAATCTTCTGCTGGCCAGAGGCTGTTTGTATGGCCGCTATGAAGTCCCGGCTGTCAACCACGGCAACGCTCATGGTGGCGGGTGGGTGAGCCTCGCCCCGGCATCCACGGTTGCCTGATCTGGCTTTGGACAGAGCGGCATGGTCGCACATGGTTCCAAAAACGGGCTGTAGAAAGGCTTTGGCCCGGGTTTCCAGTATATCCAGTTCCATCTTAAAGCATTCCGTCCTGTTCACGGATGGCACGGCGGATTGCTCAGATGATCTAATTCCTTGTCAGGCGGTGGTGCTGGAAGACGTTGCCCATATTCCACAGCAAGCCAGCAGCCCCGCCAGCAAGCAGTGAAGAGCCGGGCGAGAACGTCAAACACGACCGGGTTGAGGGCTGCGGCTTCAGGCAGGGGCCGGGGGTCTACTTCATCAGGGGCAAGGCGGAGCTACCAGCATTCATAACCTCATGAGCACCGAGTCCGGTCAGGCCATCGGTAATGACAGGAACCTGAACACACCCGCTCTTTTGTTGCACCGACCGTTTGATTCCGCTCATTGGTGGGGCATCGCGGATCGGGGGCATAGATCAACTGGCTGAGCCAGCTTTTTTCCCCTGTGGGCAAGCCCACATTCCTCGCGAGGCAAAAAAGCTGTCTCAGCCAGTCCTCCACTTCGTTTCGGCCCCATGAAGAATGGGGTGATGGACGCCCCTGACCGATCCGCAAAGTAGCCCCATGAGCGGGATCAACCGTTCGCCGCAACAAAGGAGCTAAAGAAATGTATTCAGAATCACCCGACATCACCGACAGCCTGACAGGCCAGAGCGCCACCCACGACATTATGAACCGCATGGAACTCTTCGGAGCCATGCCACCGGCAGATGAAGTAGACCCCCGGCCCCTGCCCGAACAGAACATCAGCTTTGCAACCCTCGACAGCGTGTTTGACGCTCTCGCCCAGCTCTTCACCGACACATGCCTGGAGAGCGAGGCCACCGACGTGTTGTGGAACACGGTCAACGTCTTCCAGCGCAAGCTCGACCGCCTCGACAAAGGTTTCGATCAACTGAGCTTCGACATCCGCCGCGCCATCCGCGAGCAGGACGGAACGGAAGTAAAATCGGTTGAACTGGAGAAACTGGAAATTCGGGCCAAAGCCACATCATATGCCCGCGAATATTTTGAAACCACGCGCGACCATGCAGCCGAGCTTTTTTCAGTCCAGACCGGGCAACCATGGATGCCTAGCCGAGGGTCACGCATCAGCACATCACACATGACCGCCGCCGTGGTAGACAGCCGGGACTTCCTCGCCGCCACCGAGCGCAAAAAGACACTGGCGCAGGCACCCGAAGGCCCCACGGTGGTCGTCGCTGGTGGCATGGACTTCAACGAGTACGAACTGATATTCGCAGCCCTCGACAAGGCCCACAAGAAACACCCGGACATGACGCTGGTTCACGGAGGCGCACCGAAAGGCACAGATCTGATTGCCGCCAAGTGGGCCGCCGCCAGAAAGGTCGCGCAAGTGGTGTTCAAACCGGACTGGAACAAATACGGTAAATCCCGCGCCGGGTTCAAACGTAACGACGCAATGCTGGAGATTTTGCCCATCGGTGTGCTGGCATTCCCCGGAACCGGCATCACCGAGAATTTGGTAGACAAAGCCCGAGGCATGGGCATCCCCACAAAGAAATACGCGTAACCACTCATAGCCCTGTCGGTAATCTCCGGCGGGGCTATTTTTATGCCCGCCTGCTGAGTTTATTGCGGACAAAAGCCTGATCGGCTTTTGGCTTTTTGGTTGGTGACGATCCGCATTGGCTTGCGCCAACCAAGGGCTTTGCCCTTGACCCAGCCGGGGACCAGTCCCCGGCACCCCTGGACGGTTGGCTGTGAGAATTTTGACGGGTTGGTTTTTGTTGTGCCGGGTTTATTTTGAGTGCCTGTTGAGGGTGTTTTCAAATGTGGAACAGTTTTGGATATTGTCGATAAGTCTGGGCGAATTCGTCTGCGACGAACCGGGCTATACTCCTCGCGTTCCGCTCGTCACTGAGCCGCTAAGGCGCGTCTCATCCCTTCGGGTGACTATCCCTTTCGCGGATAAAACGATGCAGCCTGGAACCCCCAATCAGTCCCCCACAGGGACCAATTGAACTCCATGACATTTCATGCCCCCGACAGCTTACCAAGGCTTTGCCTCTCGCTGTTAGGGTGACGGCTGAAGCCGTTATACATACCACACCTATCGCTACTGGTGTAGCGGGAGCGAAAGATGAGGGTTTCTGCGGGTTTCATGGCGTTAACTCAGCGTGAAAAATTGATGTACATCCGTTTGACAGAAATAATCGTTTGATTTCATTGCCGTACATGCTGTGGTTTTACATGGGTTTGACAATTCGGAGGAAGTTCATTGATGGTTTGCAAATAATTTTGCTGAATCAAGGACGTCTCTACGTTTGAGAAACATCTTGTGCTGCTTGTTGTTTTGTCGCCTGTTAGGTTATGGTTTCTATGGCCTAAGCATCCCAAACACGAGAAAAATTTGAGTAAAGAAGCACTATGCCAACTATTTCTTCTTCTAATATTCCGTCACCGAAAGGCTGGGACGAATTCGAGGATATTTCGCTCTCGGCTGCTAAGCTTCGCTGGAAGTCGAGTGATTTTTTTCGTAATGGTCGCCAAGGCCAGAGACAGGACGGGGTGGATATTTGGGGAGATGATAGCGAGGGCTATAAGGTTGGTGTTCAGTGTAAGAATACAGTTGATGGTATCTCATTGGATGTAGTGAAATCTGAAATAGTCAATGCAGAATCTTTCACCCCTAAACTCCATCATCTTTACATCGCAACTACGGCAAAGCGCGATGCGGCTCTGCAAAAAGCTGTTCGTGAAATATCACGCCAGCGAGTTGTAGACGAAATGTTTAAAGTAGATATCTTGTTCTGGGGGGATGTCGTTCAAGATTTAGCCAAAGATGAAAGCGTTCTCTTTCAACATTACCCGCAGTTCAGGAACGGTGCTGATCCAGCAAAAGAGCATGATGAAATACTGTTTAAAGAATTAACTACGCTTTTGCACTCTGACGGAGTGATCGGGTTTCTCGATAGAAACAATATGGCGGGTTTTGCTTTCCGTGAATCTGAGCTTGAGCCACTTCGTGAGTTTTATTTCATGTGGAATAAGCCAGAGCGTGAGTTCATCACGCCTGAGCTTGAAACTTTGAAAAAGAATCTTTGGGATAAAGTGGACGCATATTACTCTATTATCAGTGTGGAAACATTTCCGACACATAACCCAAGTCTCCACACGGTGCCGCCTGAATGGGAAATTGAGCAACCGGAACGCTTTTGGCGTGTGGTGAAATCGCTTCACTCTCTGGCAGGAGAAATCGTATCTCTACATGCTGATATGGTTCGCAAAGGGCGGGAATATCTGGTTTGAGGGGGGGGGGGGATGTGGCTTGGATATATAATATATATATGAACTCGTTTAGCCTCAGATTGGAATTTGGCAGGTAGTGGTGGTAATCGGTATTTGCAGCCTCAGTTATTTCCAATGAATCCATCCATTAACCTCTTCAAAAAATCCTCACCCGTCTGTACCCCTGCCGCTTGAGCCAGAGACCAGAAGCGTTCTTTGGTTTCGGGGCTGACGGCGATGTTGAGTTGGGTGGTTCTGTTGGTGGATCTGAGGCTGCGGCCATCGACTTTGGGTTGGGCCGGGGTGGCGTGTCGGGTGGTGAACCCGGTTTCCTGCGCCGAGCGTCCGGCTGGCTCAACCGGAGCTGCGTGGGGTTGCGAACGAGGCTTGAAATCAGAAAAGTCCGGGTTCCCTCCGTCTGGCTTCTTATCTTGTTCGCCGATGCCTAAACCGCCTCTTGTCCTGTCATTCATGCTACGGCCCCTTCTTTAATAAATGTGACCACAGATTTTGCCAGGGCCTCGGCATTGTCGATGGCGGCTTGCGGGTTATTGACCTCGTTTTGAGTCAGGTCATACAGCGTGCCACCAAGCTGAATCATGGCGCGGAAAGCCGCCCGTTCGACCATTTCAACGGGCAAGATCGGAATGTTGCTATTAATAAGTTGCTGCTCGATGTGTTTGAAGTCCCGCGATCTCAATGCCGGTGATGTGCAGGTGAACACCACTGCGAAAGGGATTTCGCGGCGATAAGCTTTTGCCTCACGTTCTATCAGCTTGATGACCCTTGCGGCCTGGTCGGCATCGAGTTGGCTTCCCCGCATGGGGATCAGGACCAGATCGGCGCGGCCAATGGAGTATGAGACGGCCACGTTGGCAGAACCTTCCAGATCGACCAGTACGAACGGATCACGACTTGCTGCGGTGTCGATTGCGTCGATGATGGTTTCTTCGGTGATGTCTGGCAGTATTTGCAGACATTCGGGAACATTGGCAGGGTCTTTGGTTGCCCAGCATGCTAGTGGCTGATTTGGATCGGCATCTATCAGGGTGACTGGCGCGCCCCCTTTTGCGAAGACTTGAGCGAGAGCAAGCGCGGTGGTGGATTTTCCGACACCACCTTTTGAGTTTGCGAAGGCTATTACGGGCATATTGATTTCCTATTGAATAGTTAGCGAATAGATATTGGCTAGGTTGTCACTAGGTATCGGCTAGGAAGCGAATATCTAGTGGATGAATAGTGACTAGATTTCGAGGTGAAATAGGAGTTTCTGGCACATGGCTGGCTATCCTCCTGCTTTGATTTTTTCGATTTGGCGGGCTGCTTTTTCGGCGTAGAGATGTTTAGTTTCATCTGGCGTACCGACACTGACGGTTTGCAAAATCACCATCACGGCGCGAAACAAGGCTATTTCCCCCGGTGTGCTGGGGAAGTCGGCGGGGTCACCTTTTCCGTAGACCTGTTTAAGGGCGATCTTCTTCAGGTTTTCGCGCATCCATGAACTGGTACTCAGTTCGCTTAATTCTGCGGCCTCGGTGAACAAGGCGGCGTCTTCGTGGGTTGCGCGCAGGCCAACCATGCGGGTTTTGGCGGTCATCTATCAAACTCCTGCTCGGCCTGTAAGTCAGGCTCTGATATTGATATTTCGGGTGCTGGTTCTGCTGAAAATTCCGGTGTGGATGAGAACGATTTGTCATCGGTTGCGGCCTCAAGGGCGGCGATCCGTTCTCCGGTTTCCTCAGTCAGTGTCGCGCCAAGGCGCTGGCGGTCATCGGTAATCAGCGTTGCGCTCTCACGGGCGCGAGAAACTTCCACGTAGAAGGCTTTCTGATGGCTCAGGTGAGGGTGGCTTGAGTGCATCACGCCAATGATGTTATCGACAGTGCGGCCCTGAAAGGCGTGAACGGTTGAGGCCCATGCGTGGTCGATGAACTTGAGCGCCGGGGCATCACCTTCAAGGGTCAGCTTGCTGCCGTCCTCCTTAACCATGGAGACGTTGCCTTGCTTGTCGATGTCGGTAATTTCCGCCATGCCAGAATTCACCAGTCCAAGGCTGTCATCATTGCGGGTGAAGCGGATAAGGTCGCCCTGGCGAATGCCAAGCGGGGTAGAGCGCAAAATATCCACGGCCTGTGCCGCCCGTTGTCCATTCGGCTTGTATATTACGGTCTCCCCGTTTTCGCGCAGCATGGCGATGGTGTTGGTATCCGGGTTGCTGACGACCACTGAGAGCACTTCGCCTTGTTCAACTCCGTTTCTTTCACGGTTGAAGATCACTTGGTCGCCCTCAAAATAGTTTTTGGCGCGGCCTTTTTCGGCCACGGTGTACGCGGCTGATTTAAGCGCCTTGATCTCTTTTTCCGGGCCGACGATCCGGCCTTCTTTTTCCAACTGTTCACGCACAAGAGCATTGATGCCTTGGCGTATAACGTGGGTGGGGGCGGCTATGCCCGTGCCGTCGCGTTTGTCCGCTGATATGTCGTTCCATGCCTTGAACGCGGCTTCAGCCAGTGCCTGATCCATTGCGCCTGGTTCAGGCTTGCCGGATTCATCTCTCGCAGGCTTGTCGGCCTCGATGATGTTTTTGTCGATGTTCTTGAATGCGGCGCGAACATCGCCGGCAATGGCGGCGTGAACGGCGGTTTTAAGCTCCGGCGTTTTCTGGCGGACGATTTCATCTACTTTTACGGTTCTCATGCCGTGGGCCTGAAGTTGGGCAAAAGGCTTGCCAGCATCAACCGCGTCCAACTGTTTGGTGTCGCCCACCAACACCACCCTCGCCGGGCGGATGGTTTCGACTATCCTGAACAGGTCGCGTATCTGGCTGGTGCTGGCCAGGGAGCTTTCATCGACCACAATCATCTTGTTTTTGTATTCTTCCTGAACGGCTTCTTTGCCCTTTTCACTGCCGCGCCCGTGAGCGTAGCCGTCATACTGGCCGAGGAACTTTTGCAAGGTACGTGATTCAATTCCGGCTTCGTTTTGCAAGGTTTTGGCCGCACTTGCAGAAGGGGCCAGGCCAATCACGTCATAGCCTTTCTTCTCCGCCAGCTCGCGGGCAACGGTGAGAAGGGTGGTTTTGCCAACCCCGGCGTAACCCTGAATGCCCATGATCCGGTCATGGCTGTTGAGAACGGAGCGAACGGCATTTTGCTGGCCCTCGTTAAGGAACGTATCTTTTAACCCTTCACTGATTTCCGCCGTTTCCATGAACGGCAGTGATGTCTTCTGCGCCTCCCGCATGGTGGTTATGGTCTCTTTTTCGCATTTGATGGCATCGGAGGTCGTGACGTATTCGCGCCCCACATGGTCACGGTGTCTGGAAGCAATCAGACGTTTGTCAGAGGCAATGGCTTGATCGAGCGTAGCAGGGCGAAATTGACCGACACCGTAGCCGTTGGCCGTGGTTCGAAGATCGGACAGATTGAATACGCTGGTCCGTTCGGAAAGGTGACGAATGGAATAATCGACAGCTTCCGTTGCAAGGCGTGTTTCTTCTGCTTTATCCGCAAAAACAGGTTGATCGGGAATGCGGGCTTTAAGGCCCAGCCGTTCGCCTTTCTCCGTCCAGTCCTTGTGCAGAATGTCCCGATCCACGGTTACTTTGTGGTCGCGTGTCATCAAGGTGGCGTTGGCGGCTGTCTTGGCGTTCTGGTAATCGTACCCGGCCAGAGCCTCACGGATTTCTGTGGCTCGCGAGGAAAACGCAGTCATTATGTCTTTTGGGACACCTTTGAGGTCAAAACGACCATCCATGTGGGTGCGCTCAACCTCGTAGCCCAACTCGCGTACATTCATCGCCAGTTCCGAGCGGTACATGGCGCCCATTTCCATTTTGTGATGGAGCAGGCTTGCCCCTTCGATTGAGCGCCATTTGCCATCCGAGGGCAGGGTCATGTTGGCGATTACTGCATGGGTGTGCAGGTGCGGGTCCTGATTGCGGTTGACCTCATGGCGGAACAACCCGGCGATCATTTCAAGGTTACGCTCCTTGAATTGGGTCTTTGCCGCGCTGTCCCAGACGCGGGTCTCAAGGATTTTCTCTTCAATGTGGTTGAGCGTTGCCTTAACGGCGGCTTCGTGGGCCGTAACCAGCCTGTCATCTCCGGCGACCAGAGCCATGACCGAGACGCTTTTGGGAGCGGAAAAGGTAAGGTCTACTCCGGCGCGGTGTTTTTTCTCGCCATCAACAGTTCGCCCAAGTTGCCGACCGTCAGGCGTGTTTCCATCCAGAACGCTCTGAAAATCTTCCGGCTTGATATGCCCGGTGTATCCGGCTGTTGCGGCCCCTTTGCCATGCCATTGACTGGCAAGCTGCGCCTGTTCGTCTCCCTTGGCGTAATAGCCATCGGAATCGTAATAGGTGGACATGCCTTGCGGCGTTGAGATTGGATAAATGGAGAGCATCAGAAAATAAGTTCTTCATCCGGATCAGTCGAAGGCGTTGGTTCAGGCACCGGTTTTGACTCAGTTTTCTTTTTTGCCGCCGGTTTGCGTTTTGGTTTCACCTTGGCGGCCGGTGGTGGTGGGGCTTTGGTCTCGACTTGGGGCCGATCAACGACGGCCTTGGCGATCAAGGGTGATTTGTTGGGCTTGATGTTGAAACGCGAGATCGGAAAACCCTGGGGGAGGCGGATATAGCCATCGAGATCGGGCAGGCTCATAATCTCGGTGGGCAGGACGATGGGACGAAGCTCGTTCCTTGCTGCCAGCGATACCCCGTCTCGCATGTCGTGTGCGCCGTATGAGAGGGTTTCCTGAAGCTCTGTTTTCTCAGCGTTGCCGAGAGCCTGGCTGCACCAGTCAGCCGTTGCTTTGTCCGGCGTTGACAGGATCAGGCGGGTTCGGGCCAGCCCGGAGAGGGTTTCGGCACCGTTTTGGCCGTAGATGTCACGCATGGCCGACCAAACTTGCAGGCCCAGCACGAAGCAGCCGCCGAACTGGCGACTTTCGGCCATGCCGGGTTGCAGGCTTGGGATGTTGTAAAGCGATGGAACCTCATCGAGGATAATCCAGATTTTACGGTCGCGACTTTGCTCCAGCGAGAGCAAGCTATTGACGGCGATCTCAAGCCAGCATGTGGTTAAGCCCTTGATGCTTTCGTGCATGTCACCGCGTGAAGTCAGGAACATAAAGCCGTCACGCGTATCGTCTTCAATCCAGTTGCGGATGGAGAAGGGTTCTGCCATGGGATCGTCAGGCAAGTGTTCGAGGCATGAGAGATACGCCGTCATCACAGCACGAACGGACAAGGCCGTTTTGGGGCTTTGCTCGTCGATGATGGATTGAGCGGCTGTGTTCTTGAGCAATGCCGCCATTTCTGTCAGGTCGATTTTAAGGAGCTGTGAGACCAACATTTCGTTGGTGGGGTTGCCCGCGATCCGCAGTCCGTCCGCCACCTTGGAGAACAGAATACGCGCCGCCAAAATCCAGAACGGATCGACCATGCCCTTTTGTTCGGGTATCAGGGCTTTTGCCATCATCTCAAAATCAGATGCCTTGCGGCCTTCGGAAAACACGCTCCATTTTGGCGTGCGTGCGTCAAACGGATTGCAGATTACATCTTTGGTTGGATCATAATACCGCCCGACAAAGCCGCCCATTTTGTCATATATAATGGCGCGATCACCGTTCTTGCGGATCTGTTCAATCAAATCGGCAAACAGAGTGGTCTTGCCCGTACCTGTAGTGCCACAGATCATAACGTGGGTCATGGGCGCACCGACCGGGAACGGCACCCCGGCGATGGCGTAAGAGCTTTTGGCTTTACGGCTTTTATTGAAGGCTTTGACTTGTTGGGCCAACTCCGGCGCTGGCAGAAGTCTGGAGCCGCGCAGGTGCTTGCTTTTTTGCAATCTAGCTCCGCGCCACAGGAAATACCCCGCAGCAATGGCGGCAACGGACAGGCCAATCAACAGGCCGATCCCGCTACCTGCAAATATCTGGAGGCTTACCTTGTCCTTGGTGGCAATCATGCCTGCGTGTTCGACAATCGCCCCGGTGTAGGTGACATACGGGTTCCAGTCGTAGTCATAGATGGTGATTTCCTGATCGTACTTGAACGATGCCAGATACAGGAACTGCGCCCAATGCCAGACGAACCACTGATAGGCTTCATGGATGGTCAGGTTCAAAACCAACTTTATCAGCATAAATGTCATGGCAATGCCGGAGACAATCCATGCCAGCGTCTTAACAACCTGGAGGGACATCCGGTATTCGTGCAGGGCGGTCTGCCCGCCTCGAATAAAGTGACTATTTTTCATCAATCACCCCAAAGAGTTAGAGGCGAAAGAGGGGAGGGGTGTTATAGTCGAATCAAGGAAAGGAAGATTGTTATGAGCACGACAGGATTGGTTGTCAGAACCCGCAGGAAAATGAACCGTATGATTATCGGCCTTGTGTTGCTGGTCCTTTTTGAGCTTTTCGTTTTGACCCACTTTATTGGGCCATTTGTATTCGTCGTCGTTATTCTCACCTTTGTTGGTGCTATCTGGCTTGGAAATAAAATTACAGAACCCCTTCTTGAACTTGGAGAGGTTGCTGTTACACGGGGACTGCCAGAATAAAGCGCTGAAGGCAAAAGTCATTAATCCTGCCCCGGCTTCTTGTCATCAGTTCCAAACCATTTTTTAACCTCATCAATTGCATCGCTAGGCGTTTCCACAAAACCAGTAGCGACACCTTCTGGAAGGGACTGGTTCGACTTTTGTGTCGCTTCTTTCCCCGTAGTCGCTCGCGATGATTGAACCTCTTCCCCAACCTTTGCCGACCCATTGGTCATCTGATTGCCAAGGTTTTTACTGCCCCCGGTGACTTGGCTTTTGGTTTCGTCAATCCGGTCTCCGGGTTGGCTGTTTGCCATCGTGAGTTCTTCACGATTGATGTCGTGGCGAAGGTTTCCTTCCGCCCCGCGAGAACCGTAAATGTCGCCCATAAGGCTACCCGGCGTGTTATCGCCGACTGGCATTTTGTCGAGATAACGATCAACAGCTTCATCGGCCCATTCTTGTGCAACACGCGGGTCGGCTTTGGCTGCGCGGTAGGCTCCAGCCATGTTGCCACCGTGTTGCTCGGAACCGATTTCAAGGGCCATCTGATTGAGATTGGCGTTAAAGCTGCCACTGTCTTCCTTGTAAGAGGTCAAGGCTTCTTCATAGCTGCGGGCTTGGCTCAGACTTTCATTGAGGCTTTTCTCTGCCGACTGGCTTTCTGAATGGCTGGCATTCATTGAATCACGCTGGTCGCGGAGCTGGCTTTGCCCTTCGCTGAATGAAAGATTTTGCGAAGCCGCATCCAGTTTCTCGAAACTCTCGCGAATACCGTATTCCTTGGCGATGCCTTTGACTGTGGCCCAGTCGTCTTTGGATGCACCGTTGGCGGCCCATTCGCCAGAGCCCTGAAGGTTCACGCCGGAACCGATAACGCCTTTAAGTGGGGTGCCAAGATCAACGGCGGCACGGCCCAACATGCGGAGCGACTGCTGTTGGCTCCAGCCTGTAGTCTCACTTAAGCGCTCAGATGCCTGTTCGATGTTGGATGCTGAATTGGCAATGACCTGACGTTGCTCCAAGCCTTCCGACCTGTTGAAGCCTTCGCTGTTTTGCAAGCTGTTGCTAAATGCCAGTGATTGCCCCATAGACGCGCCCATGCTTTCCGAGGCGCGTTCGGCCTGGGTAACAGCGTGCGATCTGGCTTCGGATGATCGTTCCTGCAAGCCCTGACTAACTCGCGAACCCCATGACACGTTGAAGCCCGGATCGGAGAGGGCGCGGTCTTTGAAGATACTTTCACCGCCATCCGCCGTGCGATGGTTCATGGCCCCGTCCCCCATACGGTTGCTGACCATGCCAGTGTCAATCAAGGCGTTGGTCTGCATGGAATTACCACGCATGGTGTGGAAGCTGTGGTTATCCATGCTGGTGTTGGCGAGGTTGATGTTGCCGGACGTGCCTTCTTCCGCCGCCGTTCCCGCTGCCCGCTGCGTTGGGGCCAACATGGATGTTGCCAAGTGAGCAAAGCGGCTGGCGCCGAACATGAGGCCAAGGGCGAGGAAAGGCACCGACATGGATAAATACCCGGCCATTGCCGAGGTGTCCTGAATGATGGATCGAATGCCCAACTGCGTGACCATTGCGATGCTGTCACCACCTGATATTGAGGTCGCTTTCTCAGCCGCTTCACCCATCATAATTCGGTGCAGGATGGCATAGAGCGGCCCCCAGCTTTGCAGCCAGACGAAACCGGAGAAATAACCGCGCACAACGGTCAGGCCGATAGGCGTGAGCATCATAATCAGTGCGACCGGGAAGGCACCATAATACAAAGACTCAAACACGATCTTGAGGATTGGTACCCACTTTTCCGCTTGCAGCCCGGTGGTTTTGTAAACCGCCTCGGTTTGCAGATCGGCCCGCGCTCGCATGTACCCATCAAGTGCGGCAGCGTTGCCAAGCTCTTCCGCCCAGCCCTTGGTGGCACTGTCAAAGGCGTTAATCAGCATTTGTTGCTGCATGATTTCACCTGCGTCACGGGATGCACCGATCAGGTAATTATGCGCAATGGGAAGACGCGAAAGCAGTTCGGCCCGTGCTGTGGATGCCGGAACGCCGGGGAATAACCTTGCCCCGAATATGGTGCTGGCCTGGTTGAGTTCCTGCGGCCACTGGTTGGCGAGATAACCAACCCCGTCCTGACACGACACGATGTCGCGCTGTTCACCACCAGCAACCGCGATGCGATACTCAAAATGGCGCAAAGGCGAGGCGGCAGTGGTCGAGATATACTGCCAGAGATCGGGGGATTGCTTCAGGTCATTGAGGTCAATCTGCCCAAGCAGTATTCCATAAAACACACACTGGCGAGAAAACCGGGCCATGTTGCCGGAGTATCGACTATCGGTAATTTGCCACTTAGTTGCTTCCTTGATCAACCGTGCCCCAAACAGCATTCCGGTTTCCTGATAGCGCAAGTCCGTGGGCAGGCTGAACGTAACCTCGCTCAAACGGGTCAGGCCATCACCGATTTCACTGGTCATGGAAGCAAACGCCGCCAGACCAAACGGCACGTTGTCGATGGTGCCACCAGCTAATGCCGGGTTTAACCTGTCCGTCACATGTACCGTTACCTTGGGCGTGAACAGCACCATATAAATCGCCAGAAACGCCATGTACCATTTAACGTTGGTCATCCACGAACCACCAAAAGCGGTTTGAAAAGACAACCACAACAGTGAGAAGGCGGCTGCAATGCGGATGATATTGGCAAAGGCATTACCGCCGGACAGGGCGGCAACGGCGTTGAAAATATCAACCAGATAGGTGCCGCCGCCGAGGGTGAAGACTTCATACATAATCGACCTCACTCACTGCCATTGACCCAGCCAATATTGGCACGCATGTGGGCTGACATATTGCCGATCAAGTGTTGTTCCAGCACACGAGCGGACTCGATGATGGATACGGATTTTTGGAAGTTGCCCGACACGCCAGCCATTTTTTCGCGTAAAGAGCGCCGAGCCGATTGCAGACCTTCGCGCCAGTCCTTGATGATCTGGTCATCAGCCAAGGTCAGGGCCGCGCCACCTTTTTCAATCTCGCCCATCAGATCACTGGCGAAACGGTAAAGAATATCGAGCGCGATCAAGTCCGAGTATTGCGGCAGGGACAACGAAGATAACCCGCCCTGATAGGCGGTCATTACGTTGATGATTTTATAAATCGGAATGTTGGTCGAATTGAGCAGGGCTTGCTCGTCAGCATTTAAACTGCCATCGGTGTCGATTTTGTCCTGAATGCTTTCCAGCACCCGGCGAACACGTTCGGAAAATGCGTGTGTGGTGGAAACAACCAGATTGGCGTTGGGGTTGACCGACAAACATTTATCACTATCAAAGCAGCGATTAATCTTCGCCGTGCCGCCTTGCAGGAGTGCCGCGATAAGCTGGTCAGTCTCCGCCTTGTGTCCGTAATATTGAAAACGCGGTGACGCATCATCGTTGGCAGGAGCCAACACAACGACCGTCCCCGATAGCGTCATAATCAGTTCGGACAGATCACGATCACCGGAGAACAACGGGTTCTTCTTTGCCGCCATCCAGGCAATATTGATGTTGGTGGGTATCTGGTCGCGCATGGCGCCGCTGGCACTGTTCAAGGTGCTTTGCCTGCGCCCTTGCGATCCACAGCCATGTCGCGACGCTGCCCTGTCGGTAAAGATGCCGCTGGAATCGCCAAGGTCTTCGCAGATCACCCGGCTGGCAGTTTCAGATCGAGGCCATAACCCGCCAACAATCCCTTTCGCCGTCTCGCAGGAATTCATGTTGAACTGGTTGATCTTCTGTATCCAGTCCTGCAACTCCCCGATCTGCTCGGCAATCATCGGCGAGATCGTCTCCAAAGCCAGCTTGAACGAATAAGCCACGGCGTTGTTGCCAATGGATTTCATCAAGGCCACCAACTCGTCAGAATTGATGAACGAAAACCCGCCAGAAAACAGGTCAATCCCCCCGCACCCGGCGCGGTGCGAAGGCAGGTTAATCGTTGCAAGGGTCGTATTGCGGCTCGGTGTGCGCATAAACAAATTGCCGCCCGTGTAATACCCCGCCGACTGTCCGGCGAAAGCCGAAGGCCCAGTCGAGTTCGACACCCCAACCCCGTTCCAGAAATCCTGCATGGCCCCGGAGACATCGGCTTGCGCTGGCGTTGCTAACGTGAGGGTTAGAAGTATGGGCGCTGCCAGTTTTAATGTTCGTGCGGGTTCCACCCGCGCCCGCCAAAGGCCATTGGCCTTTGGAAACCGTTTGTTGGTCATGGTAGTTGCTCCAGGGTTTGGGCTATGCGCTGTTCCAACTGTGCCGGGGGCAGATAGCGGTTTGTTATGGGCGCTATCGCGCCGGAGTTTTGGTCGTATAGGGCGAGGAACGGGACACGACTGATTTGCAAGGCTTGGGATTGTCCGTTATCGGGGATGGTGTTGGGCCATTCCTTCAGTCGTGCGTCATCTTGCGAGACAGGCAGAACCGCTACCGCGTAATGATCTGCCACAGCCTTGAGGGATTGAGAAAACGCGCGGCTTGCCGCGCAATCAGTCCGATAAACAAAGATCAAACCGAAGTCTTCGCCAGCTTGCACAGGCGTTACCAGCAGACACAAAACTAAAGTCACAGGATACAAGGGGCCGCGCCCCTTGGCGGGTACGGGCAGCGCCCGGATAAACCTATTCATCATCCCTGACCTCGCGTAAATTATGCTGGCTTAAAACCTCTTTCAGCCGGGTTTCGCAAAGGTGGTGGAGCACCGCCGCGTCTCGTGTGGCGTCATGGGGGTCGCGCTCATAGGCCATTCGCCAATTGCGTTTGAGCCAGAAGGAGACAGAAGGGTCTTTATCCAACTCGTCCGGTGTCGGGGTTGGGGTAGTGTCAGTAGTCATTGCCAACCTCGATTTGTGTAAGGGTGAATATGCGGCGTTCCAGTTCGTCGGCTGCCAGTGCGCCGAAGCCTACGGGGATGACTTGCGATGTTACCGTGTCGAACAGGGCGAGGGCTGGCAGGTGTTGGCCCGTTATGCCGAGGGTTGCTGCTTGTCCGCTGTCGGGTATGGATGCCGGAAAGGATTGAGACGGGGTGTCGTCGAGCGTGATGGCCATGACGTGCAGGCCGTGTTTGTCGGTGAACGGTTTGAGGGCGGTCTCGAACGCCTGACATTGCGAACAGTTGTTGCCCTTGAAGAAATAGAACACGCCGTAACGGCTGTTCAGGTTTGCCAAAGTGGTAGCGGCAATTTGTTTGCGTTCATCCGACCATGCCCGTTTGGCAAGGGAGCCTGTGGGCCGGATCAGGTCGTAATCCATTTCAGGGTTTTGCCAGATGACACGCCGCCACTGGTCGGAGAACGTCGAGGCGCGGTCGAGTTGCTCACGTTGAAAGCTGATGTAGGATTTCAGGTTTTCCGGTGTGGGATCGAGAATTGCTGTTGCTTTCAGGCTATCGAGCTTGTCGCTGATGGCCTTGATTTGAGCGCGAGAGTCCGGAGCCGGTGGCAGCTTCTGTTCTGGTTTTGCCTCCGGCGCTGCCGGTGCCTTGGCAGGATCACAGTAGAAATGCCAGCCCAGGGTGTTGCAGTCCTCAGTAGCAGAGGCCGGGGAACTGGTCAGCAATAATATCAGGAGCGCGCGTTTCATTGGTTGCTCCGATAGTAGTTCTCAATCCGTGATTTGATCTGTTGATTGGTGGCGGCAGGGCTTGGCGCGTTGGCATCGTTCAGCATGTCGGCATAGATTTCCGACAGATCGACACGGCTAAAATCCACACGCTGGATTTCTTCAATAGAGAGCGATCGACACATGGGGCTTTCAGGGTTCCCCCATCCAATCCCGAGTTGAGCGCGAGCCTGTTCCTGGAACACCCGGGCGAACTTTGAACGGAACGAGCAATAGCTTTGTTTTCTGGTGATGCAGCCAAACCATGAGTCGGTGGAGCAGTAGCTGCCTATATAATGCGTCATCTTTTCCTGGCGGCGTTCGGCAAGAACCTTCTCGCTTTCATCGCAACCAAAATAGTCCAGCAACCAGCCATCTTCTGAGCAACAGTTCTTGGTGCCAAGCGGCCACTTGACGCACTTCTGGCCTTCCCCGCGAAACAGGGTCACGGCATCGGGGTCTTTTTCTTCGCCCATTTTGGTGAGCAAGCCCATCCATGAAGCAGCTTTGCCAAAATCGGCGCTGGCTTCATCTTCGCTTAAATCGTCGCAAACTCCATCCGGGCAATAAAGATTGCTGCCACAGCGAAGCGGGGTGCGCACATCGCGCTCCGGTGCCGCATCAATGATATTCTCCAAAGAGATGCCGGAACCATTTTTAGGGCTGGAACAAAGGAAGGTGTTGACCTCGGTGATGCAAACACCGCCAGAGCCACGCCGTGTACATTCAGCACCGATCTGGGTGCAATCAGGATCATTGGAAATTGCGGAACAAGCCCCACCGGGCCGGGCGTTGGGGCAGGAATAAACGATCTGCTTTTCCCAACAATCGCGCTCGATTTTAAAGCCCTGAATGGTCCTCTCCGCTTTGCCAATGGTGCAAAGTTCAGAAACCACAGCGCACCCAGCAGGGGCGGCCTGTGCTGAGGCGGAGGCGGCAAGGAGCAATGCCAAAGATACAAGGATCTTTCTCATTGGCACGTCTCCGACCAGCGATCTGACCACGCCTTGCAGCACTGGCTATCGGTATCGAGCTTGAGCCACAGGTTGCCGTGGGCAACGGCAGTCAGGCGCACCCTGAAAGTGTTTAGGCCAGTGCGCAGGTAAGGGCGCAGGTCGAAGTTGAGGTTGCGTGTTACGTTTCTGTTAATGACATGACAGCCGCCGCAGGTTTTGACGTTGGTGTATTGAGCGCGGTCGAGATCGGTGAAGACGGGGACACCGTTGAAAGTGACTTCAACAAAGTCTTCGTATTCCATGCGAACCAGCATGAAGCGGTTGACGTCTTCGCGGTCCGCCTCGAATGTCAGTTCGGCGGTGTAGTAATTGATCCGGGTTGGATTGCGACGATCCGGGATGGAGTCACGGGTGCGGTTGCCGATGTACATGTAGCGCGATCCGTCAAACGAGAACTGCATGATTCCTGTGTTAGTGCTGACCAACTTCATGCACGAAGGGCTGACGTTTGAGCAGTACGGGGCCAGCACAGCGCGGCAAGCGTAGCGACTTTTGGTGGCGGGGGACTGGCAGGCGTATTCATAGGCGGTTCCCGGCGATCCGGCAGTGACTGTGCCGCCCGTGCAATCGCCGTAATTACCTTCCATGATGGACATAAAATCTTCGGGAGTATCTTCGCCTTCCTGTGCGTTGTTGATCCAGTCTTCACGTTCGTCGATTACGATGTCGGCGCGGTTTGTGAATCCACCTGTGACCGTTCGTGCGGCCTCGCTATCCTGCCCGCTTCCCCACAGGGCGCGGGCCTCGGCATCGTCATACATCAGACCGTGGGAATATCCGCTTTCCGGGCGGCTGGTGCCTTCGTAGCCGGGGACGGTTTCATCGTTGACTGTTTGTGCGATTGCTGTAACGGGCAAAAGCAGGGCAAGGAAGGCGAGGGTGTGTTTCATGGCTGACCCTTTCTCAGTTTGTCGAGAAGGAGGAGGGCGGCTTCCGGGTTGTTGCCTTCCTGAACGAGGGCTTCCAAGGCCGCAACCAGAGAGATATTGCCGCTGATCTTGTCGAAGCTGGTTTCACCGTTTGGAACCACGAAGGCAGGAACGGTGTTAATGTCGTACTTGGCGAACAGCTTGGGATCGACCCCAAAGCCGGTGCCATGCTCTTCGACCAATCTCGCGACCACAGTGGCCGTGTCCTTAAAGCTGTTGTTGACCAGTCCGCGCAGCAGGACAGTCCCGCCAACCCGGTCAACCTGTTCAAGAATGGCCTTCAGGCTGTCTTCGGGCATGGAGAAGGAAACGAAGGCGATTAACGGCGCTATAGGTCGTGTCATATCAGGCAGGGCAGGGCTGACACGTTGCCCCCAGCCTTCCTGTTTGAGTTTAAGGGCTTCTTGCAGCCACGCATCGGGACTTTGCGCCAATGCAGAGGTACTAAAGGTGAATAGGCACAGTAGGGCTATAAGGCGCAGCAATTTCTTTTCCTCCATATAAGGAAACCAAAGTCCTCTCCGGTCAGGGGCAATTCCTTGCCTGATTCATAGAGAGCCGAGCTTGTGCCGAGGGGATTACAGGCGAGGCGCCCACTGGTTTGAGAAACCGGATTGACCATTTGGGTGCGCCATTCGGTTTTCTTTAAAACAGGACGCGGGATTTTTTGGCACAGGGCTTCAACACCGGAGGTTCCCAGCAATACAAACTCACGGCCCAGCTTGTAGGCCATGCGCTCGGTTGCCATGAGGGATGACTGGATCGAACCAACATGCGCAGAGACATTGCCGCTTAGTGGATACATTGAACCCTGGCACCCGCCACACCAGAACAGCGCGTCGATGGGAAGGTTTGCCGTTGCCGCCACACAGTCGGCGGCACAAGCGGCCTGTGCCGCAGGGTTGCCAAACAGGATGGCTTCCGGGTTAAGCAGGAAGGTCAGTTCGTCATCGAGCCACATAGGATCAAGCTCGGTGATGTAGGCAATATCGAAACTGCTACCAGTCATGCAGATCGAGTCCGCGAACATCTCAAGGATGGCGTAGACCGGATAGACATACCAATGCACATGCCAACTTGCGTTATGGGTCTGTCCGCCCCGGCTTTTGACCTTGGTCTGCCCAGTGCCGATCCCGGCATCAAGTTCCAACCCGCCCAAATTGACAAAGCAATAAGGCCGCTTGGTGACATCGACAAGACGTGCGGGTTCCCAAAAACCAATGGTAATCCCCACCCGCACATAGGGCGGATATGGCATAGGGCAGTTACAAAGAATGTTACCGGGATTAGGCGGGTCAGGGCGATCTGCAAATATCCGAGTTGAGCCAATGCTGATCGGGAAAATACAGTCCCAGCAGATGTCGGTGATCGGGTTGACGAATTCACCCGTGCATATCCCGGCTTCGGAAGACTTGGGTGCTGCAAGTGTTATCATGCCGGAAAGAAGGATGAGGAGGGCGAGGCGTTTCATTGAACGTTCTCCCCGGTCAATGGAAACTCACGGACACGCAAGGCGCGGCCTTCCTGGATGACGGTTGCCGGGACCGTGGTGATGCCGAAGCGATCTGTAATCAGTCCTTTTTGATCGAAGTAGAGCGCGCGTTTGTGTTGGCGCATGAGGTTGGCGACCGTGCCGCTGGTTAAAATGATTTTGTTCTTTGTCTCCACATTCAAAGCCCAACTCACTTGCGCCGGATCGTTGCCGTTGATGAAGATCATGGAGGTTGTGAGCGGCAGATAATCTAACGGGTTGACCGTGGTGCCGGCTCTGGTGATGACACGGCTTTGATGGTCGAGGATATCTTTACGCACGGTGATGGATGGGTCGAACAGGCGGCTGCGCTCAACAGTAGCGTTGGTAATGCCAGTGACCGGGTTCGGGGTTTCCACATAAGACCGGGCGCGGGTTTCCGCATCGTCCTGCCAGGCCGCCAGCTTGCCGCTTTTTTCAAACTCCGCTGCCTTGCCTTTGATGTAGACAAGTAGATCTGTCTCTTTGATCTCCCAGACTTGTCCGCGCACGCCTAAGTCCTTGGCGATTGCCTCAGAATAAGGGAGTAGCGCGGCCAATGATGCGAGCGTCAGGCACAAGGCCAATGCTTTGATAACGGCTGTCATAGCTATCCCTGTGGTCAGTGTGAACAAAATAATATCCCGGTGGAATCTCTCCTGCGGGGGTGGTGTGCAAGGGTGCGCCCTTGCGCGAAATCGTCTTGGCGAGGCCGATTTTTTCTCCGGCAACAAAAACGATTTGGTCGTGAACAGCCACCTCGTCGCCAGCAACCCCGACGACACGCTTGATAAAAGCGTAGCGGCTGTTCACGTCTTTTGGTGGCTCAAACAAAACGTAATCACCACGGTTTGGCTTCTGGTCCATGCGTACCCAAAATAGATGTTGCGGCAGGCTTTCAGTCTCGTTCCACGCCAGCTTCACATGCCCACGCAACCAGTGAACGCCTGCGCCAAGCAGGGCCAGGGCGATAAAGCCTGCTATAACCCTTCGCGGGCTTTGCCCGCACCCACCAAAGGTTTTGAGCCTTTGGAAACCATTATTAATATTCAAAGGTTCCAAGGGGTCGCGCCCCTTGGCGGGTTTGGGCAGAGCCCATAATGTCTTCACTTAACCAGTCCCTTTTTCACCGCCTCGGTGATGTCCTCGGCCCCGGCGATCACGGCGGGGGTGGTCAGGATGATCGAACCTTGACGTGCAGCCAGACCTTGCAAGGCATCATCGATCTGGTTGGCAAAGGCTTCGGTTTGGCTGCGCTTGTCTTCATCGCTCATATCGCTTTTGGCGGTTTCTGCAATGAAGGTGCGGGCGATGCTGTTGATGTCTACCGTGACCAGACGTGGGACGGGGTTATACATTTCCCACAGGATGTTGGCGGCGATGTTGGAGCCGACCAGTAGCATGGCAATCAGGAATCCCCGGATCAATGAGCGCAGGGCAGGGTGCAGGGTTGGTGGGGAAAGTTCATTCATTGGTTTTATCCTTTTGCTGAATGTTCGACAGCTTCCACAAGGGACATCCCTTGCGCCTGAAGCTGCTTGATGTTTTCAAAATCGTCGGCGGTGGAGGAGTAGAGCTTGACCGAGAACGGATCGAGCATCAGGCGACCGATGCCGTAACCGCCAGGGCCAAGCACCATCACTTCGGAATAATGCGAGCCGGAGCGTTTGAGCGACTTCATGTCCCGTTCCATTGTTTCGTCCACAGAGATACGGCCTGAGTTTTTCAGGAAGTTGATGCTGTCTGACTTTTGGGCGAGGAAACAAATCCAGTCGGTGTTCTCATAAGACGCCAGGGCAGCATCATTTTTGTAGTAATCGTTGACGGTCTGGGTGCCGGTGATGAGCGCACCGTTGTATTTACGGGCGCGGCGCGCCAGGCCTTCGATGAACACCTTGGACGCAGGGCCGTGGAGCAAGTCCCAGGCTTCGTCGATGAAGATGGCGCTCTTGCGGCGACGATCCCCGTGATACATGGAGTCCGACGCCAAAAACATCATCATCATCATAACCAGCCCTTGCAGGTCTTTGCGGCTCTTGATGCCGGAAAGCTCGAAAACAGTCAGGTGCGATCCAATCTTGAGGGTGCATTTACCGTTCCAGTAACGCTCATACACCCCGCCGCGCATACAAGGACGCAGCATGTGGCCCAAATCCTGAATGCGGTCATCCTTGCTGGCCTCAAGCACCTTGCCGACATCGTTTATTTCACCGCTGGTCCCCTTGGCTTGCCAGACTTCGACCACGGCGTGTTCGATGTGGGAGTTCTCAAAATCATCGGTCTCGGACTTGGTGCGGCACATTTGCTGCACCAGCCCGCAGATCATGGACATGGCTCCTTCTCGGTATTCGGGATCACCCTCGAAGGCGGCTGCATCAATGATCGAATAGGGGTTGAGGCACACTTCCTTGTCGCCGGAGAATTCGACAAAATCCCCGCCCTGAAGCAGACACGAATTCATAAACGAATAGCCATCATCAATGACGATAACCTGTCCGCCACTCCCGGCGATGGAGGCGACCATCTCCTGCATGAAGACAGACTTGCCGGAGCCGGATTTACCGATCACCGCCACGTTGTAGTTGCCTTCCTTGTTGGCGAACGGGTCCCAATAAAAGGGCTGGCCACGGCGACCGACCAAAAACATGCAGGGCGAGTCCATGCCTTTCCATTCACCTTGCATGGGCGCGATATTAGCGCAGGTCCATGTCACCAGAGTTTTGGTGCGCCCAAGGCGTTGGAGTTCGTCCGCCATGCCTTCGGAGGGAAAGAACGGCATGGCATTGAGGAAAGATTGAAGTTGGACGTAGCGATCTCGCGCCATGCGCCAGCCGTTCGCCTTATATAAAGAGCGCACGGCCTGTTCGGATTCGTCACCCTGGCGCAACGGCGCGTAGGTGATGACCTGATAGAAACACCGGGCCAGCTTGTGACCTTCGCGAACCTTTTGCGCGATATAACGCCATTCCTGCGCCTGTTCCTTAATCATCGGCATGAAGCGGGCGAGATCGGTATCGGCTTGTTGGGTGGATCTGGCCGCTTTGAGATTGGCGCGTGTGCTGTCAGAGCTATCGGTGCCGACCGTGAAGGAAAGGGAAGTCAGAAACGGGCTGGGGACGCGCTGAAAATCGCTGTAGGGGGAGCCGATCAGGCTGGAGTTTTGCCATTGCGCCCAGACTTCGGGCCAATTCTGGATCGACAGGCAGCGCACATCGTGGGTGCCGTTAAAGACCAGCCGCCACGGGTGAACAGAGATCGAGCTTTCACCGTGACTTAATTGATGGTGGAGCGGATCAATACTGCGCCAAACAGGTTGATCGCGCCGGTTTTCCTGAAGGGGGCGCAGCCATTCATCCATAATGGCAAGGAATTGGTCAGGTCCAAGAGCCTGGGCCGGGGTTCCCAATCCGGTCATGGAACCCAGAAGATTACGCCGGGTGGCGGACAGGATGGCTTTGTTTTTTTCCAGCGAACCGGGCAGGGAACCCGCCACGAATATGCGAAAGTTACGCAACAAGTGCGCTGTGCCGATAAGCGGAGACTTCCAGCCACTGCCCTTGAAATAGTCAGTGCGCTTGCCAGCCAACATCTGATAAATCTCTGGTGACATGTCACGAGCCGTGCGCCAGTCATCAAGGATGCTGCCCACATGGGGCGACGCCCAGCACATGATTTGCAGGGACGATTTGTCGGGCATGTTGTCGGAGAACGCCGCTGTCAGCAGGCTGATGGTTTCTTCTGTGGCCCCGGTTAAGGGGGCGATCTCCAGCATAAACCCGCACGACGCCCGGTTCACAAACAGCCCGCTTTGCTCGTCGTAAGCCCGGTACGGCAACAGGTCGATAATCGGCTCGTCAACTGGGGGCGGACCGTGTGGCTCCAGCAACTGATTGTCGCCAAACAATGCGCTAATCTTGCGGTTCAGGATGTCGATGAAGGTCATTCGACTGAGCCCTCATTCGGGAACATATGCTCCGGGCTGGTCTGCCAATCGGCTGGGCGCAAGACGACATGAACGAAACCACCTTCGTGGTAATGGTCGGTGTTATCGACAAACGGATAGAACCAGACCTTGCCAAGGATTTCGGCCTGACGGACAGGCGGTGTTCTGACAGGGAAGATGTCATCAGCAGAAGATACTTGCGCAGCACCTTCCAAAAGGGCCGCCGCCTCGGTTTTGCCAGTCGCACGGCTCTCACTTGTTGGGAGATCAGTAACAAGTGTGTCAGAAGAGCTGTGCGACATCACAGGAGGCAATGAGGCAACCGAGACGGCGGTGGGGGAAATCGAAGAGCGACTGGAAAGGGTATCCGCCTCTTCGATTGTCGTGCAAGCACGACCTTGTTGGGCTGGACAATCCCATTCGCCTTGTACATTGGCGTTGGTGGCTGCACAGCCGGAAAGGGCAATGAGGAGGAGGGCAGGGGAGAGACGGATCATTGCTTCGCTCCCTGGACAAGTCCATCCTTCAGCCAATCAATCAGAAACTCTTTGCTGCGAAGCCCGGCGCTTGTCACGCCATCGGAGCGAACCAGAAACGGCGTCCCGGAAATCCCGTGCAATGAGGTGAAGGCGGTCATGCGCTCAAGAACATCAGTCGTGCAGTTCTCGGCAAACTCGGGACTTGTTGGTTTCCCTGTCAGGCCTTCGGCCTTCCCCGCCTCTTGGTTTTTATAAGCGGCATGTAACGCAGCCACTTTGTCCTCGGCGCAGAGGACCGCCTTCGTGGGAGCGACGGATCGCTTCCATAACGTAATCAGATAAGTGTGAACCTCGACTTCCGGCAACTCTTTAAGGATGTCGGCGAGGCGCTGGCAGTAAGGGCAATTGATGTCGGTGAAAACCGCCAGCTTATACTTGCCGCCAGCGTTCTCAACGATAGCCGCATCCTTGGGTAGCTTGTCCCAGGGGATCGAGGTTGAGGAAACCTCGACAGCCTTTTCTTCCTTGGGCGCATAGCCAAGTTCAGCCAGCCGCTTGGCAGTCAAATCCTCATGTGTGGCGAGATTATAAAGGGTGCCGATAACTGAGTATTTACCCACCTTGTCCACATAGAACAGGTTCTTGCCTGTCACCATTTCGTACAATCCGGGGATCGGTGACTTGCGAAGGGATGTGATTTCTGTGCTTGGCAGGGCTTTCTTTAAAGCGGCACGAACATCGCTGAGTTCATCGGCCATAGCCGTGGTTGTCATCAACAAGGCCGCGAAGGTGGAGCTAATGAGAAGTTTCGTTCTAAGCATTATTTTGTATCCCGTTTAACTGTTTTGATTTGTCCGTCAGGGTTCAGCTCTACGCCCGCGATGAAGACCAGTTCGACACGGGTTCCCGCTTGCATGACGACGACGGGCTGGTATTGCTCGGCGCGTTTGACCAGATAGTCGGAGACTTTGCTTCCGGCATTATCGAGACCCTGGCCAATGCCACCTTTGAGGATGTCGGTGATTTGTTGCTGGCCTGTGGTGACTGCGGTTCCGGTGTCGATGACCTGGGGCTGCATGGCCTCAGATGCCGCTCCGCCGATACCGCCGACCGCTCCGGCGATGAAGGATTGGGCGACCAGTGCCCCTTCACGGCTGACGACCACGCCGCGAACGCCAGCCTTGCCAGCTCCGGCCATGTAACCTTGAATATCGGTCTCGAACACCTGACCGTGACGGCGTGAGCAGGTCATGGTTTGTAGGCGCACGTAGACTTTTTCTGATGACAGATCGCCGAAGGCGGCTCCGGTGACGGTGCAACCCCTGATGTCGGCGGTTTGCCGGGTGTTGCCAAGCGCGGCAGTGACAGCAGGGCCGGTTATGCGGAACAGGACGGGGCGCGGATCGGCCTGGGCATTGACACCCACGGCGGCATCCACACCGCTGATAACTTCTGCGGGGGCGTAAGCTCCGGCCGGGATGTAGCGGGTTAAATCCTTGCTACCGCCTTCACGTTCACCCAAGCTGAAATGGATCAGGTTGGCGGCTTTTGGAGCCTCACCTGTTCTGGCGTTCGGGTTTGAACGCAGATCATTCCGTGGCCTGATTTGCGGGGCCAGATCGTTGCGAGCGCGCTCGAAGGGATTTTCCGTGATGGCAGGCGGCAGATTGCTCAGGTTTGGTTTGGTGGTTATTTCTGACGCTTGCCCGCCTTGTTGCCCGTCTTGTTTTCCAGTGCTGATTTGTCCTTGCGTGCCTTGCGAGATCGTCTCGACCTGGCTTCGGAGGCGTTCGATCTCCTCAGCCTGCGCGTCAATCGCCTGATTGGCATCTGTAGCCATTTCTTCGTTTCGTTGTGAGAGAAGTTCATTGTCTTTTTCCAGCTTTTGGCGCTCCAGTTCCAGCCGCTTCAGGCGGGCCTCCATATCGGTGAAACGATCCTCGGATATGTCGAGCCACGAGCGTTCAGCCCGCGCGCCACGGGTCAGATCGGCAACGATCCGGGTGGTTTCGCTGTCGCCGTTATGGACGGAACGGTTAGTGGGTTCGCCGCTATCGAAGAACCACATCAACCCGGCACCGACGATCACGACACAAATGCCAAAGGCGGCTTTTTGCTGGTTGGTGGTACGTTGTAGCAGATCGTTTGCGCGGGTTTTCATTGGCTGGTTCCCCCACGACGACGCACCAGGTAGACCGTGACGGTGGCACCTGATTCCAGCTTGCGCTGTGGCATGTAAATGGCTGCTTGATCCGTGCTGTAGAGATCACGTTCGGAAATTTTGGTGGCGGCTTCGCTGGTGTTACGAACCTCAACGGCGATCCCTTGCAGGGCCGAGCCGGAGATAGCGTACTTGCGGCTTAAAAGCAGATGCTCACGCCGATCTGCATCTTCCTCCTTGAAGACCTCTTTCTTAAAACCTGCGGGCAAATTAACCCCGCCGATAGTGGCCTTCAGGACGTCGATTATAGTGGCGTGAAACGGTGTGCGACTTTCCCAAGTCTGCGCTTCCTCGGAGCCATCAAAGGCATCGTCATTGCGGATGATGATCTGTTCCGAAGGCACTTTCTCCGGCATCAACAAAAGCTGATAGGTAAAGCCCTTCTCGGTCGAGATGAATAAATTGAGCGGCTTGGCCAACGGCGCTGTAGCAGGTTTTATGTAAACATCGCCAGTCTCTGAATCGTGGGTGATGTCCACTTCGGGATCACCATTGACCATGCGTATCCGATCTTTGGCAAGGCTCACCCGGCTGATTTCTTGCGCCGAGACAATGGCGGTAATTTGTCCGTTGTCGGTGACTTGCTTGATCTGCAAAGCATGGGCGCTGAAAGGAAGCGCAACCAGTATCATTGCGGACAGGATCATCCTGTTCATCATTGCTCTTGCTCCTCTTCAAAGCGGCTGAGTGTCAGGCGTCCGGCTGCATTGTTGAAGCCGATGATGTAGGCGACTTGTTCCGCATCAACCTGGGCCTCGCCAATGAAGCTCTTGAGGACTCCGGTGACACGGACACTGAGTTTTTGCGTGTCGGCGGTGATGGTGGTGGGGTAGAAGGCGGTTGATAGCTTGCGGGCCTTGATGTCGGTCATCCAGCTATCAAAGTGGCGTTTGAACTCGCCGTAAAAGGAAGGGTGCGCGATCTTCAATATGGCATCGCGAACGTAATCGGTGGTGCCGGGATGGACATTGAGGAATGTCAGTGCCACATCCCGGCCCATGTCTTCGAGATAGGCCGCATTGACCGTATAGCCGAGTTGGTAGATCTGTCCGGCAGGTGAGGGAACGACGACGATGCTTTGCCGCTTGTCGAGGACGACGAGGCCCAACACCAGATTGGCACTCAGGCTCAATCCCATGCCGACCAAAAGCAGATTTCGCCAAACCGTGGCGACATGAAGCTGGGTGTTGTGACTGGAATGCTCCATCACACATACCTGCGAATAGCGGAAAGCGGTGTCGCCCGGAAATTGAAGACGTTGGGGAAGTACCAGTAGAGGGCATAAAGCCCAAGGTTGGCTTGCCCGTTACCCTTGAGGCGACGAAGCAAAACAAACCCGCCAATGCCGATCACCGCGCCGGGCAGCAGAAACCCGGTCATCATCCCCGTGATAACGGGAACCAGCATGGTCAGGGCTTCATCGACCGTCCAGAACATCCAGCGTTCCGGCTCGTCGAGGCGGCGAGGAATGACGAAGGCTTCCATTGCACGTTCCCGCTTAAATGATTGCGGAAACGGAGGAGGTAACGATGGGGATGCCGTACCCGGCCATAGCCCCGACACCAAACGCGCCGATCACCGACCAGATGTTAAAACGAATAACCGAAGTCGCCAGAGCCGCAACCAGCCCCAGGCCAGCAGCAAGTTTACCGCCACCCCCTTCGACCATGTCGACAATGCGATTGTTGACAGCATCGAACTCAGTGCCGCCCGTACCCGCTTGCGCCATGCTTGAGGCAACAACAGACAAAACGAGGGCAAGCCCCAAGATGGTGACAAGCTGAGTGGTGTTTTTGCCGAAATAGGCTGGAGCCTGTTTGGCGTGACAAACGGAATTGTGGTCTCTGAGCATCTGCGCTCTCCCCTTGGCTGATGAATGTTGCCGGAGAGTAAGCGCAGAATTTTTTGAATGTCAAATCGGAAAACCCAATAAAAACAACAGGTTAAGATATGTGTGGCTATCGCGAGAGATGCACAGATAAACGCTGCTATCTCCTGCTATCGGGAAAAAAGTTTTCAGTTTTTTTTGATGGAGGCGGGAAAACGGGAAATTCACAAGGGCCAACTACAAAGAAGTTTTTATGAGTTTTTATAAGTTTTTACCCAAGGATTATTCCAATAAAAACAAAGTGTTGTGAGTGCGGCTGCACTTGATAGTACGAAGTCGTGCCTGTGATAGTACGAATCTTTGCATCTGATAGTACGAATCCAGAAATCTAGTTACCCACAGACTTATCCACAGAAAACAGGCAGGTTATCCACAGGTAAATTTTTGTGAAAATTTATTCTGATTATAGACAAATTGTTTGCCGGGATGTGTTTCTAGCTAATTGCTCACGCGAATCTTATCGGTGATTCGCATTACTGAATGCTCAACAATGCTGTAGTGAGGGGTGCTGCCTCTTCTCTTTGTGCCAAGTGGTTGTGCATATAATTTGGTTTGAGACCTCATTCACTCTCATTAAGGATTGTTTTCAAGTCCTGGTAGTGGCGCTCAACAAAACGAATGCTTGTTTCTCGTTCTCCCAAGCGTAGGGGAGCCTCAAGACCTTCTGCATTAATGAGTAATGCTCTCAGGTCTTCCCTAGCATTTTCGTCCTGCTTGATAAACTCATTGTACATGGCTGCGCATACGGGACACAGAGCAAGAAATTGCGCTTCATGTTCGGTTGGCAAATGGTCTCTGCAAAGAACCTCCACTGCCTCGAAATAATGGGATCCATCACGCTTTATGAAAGGCATTTCCTCTTTGCATATTTGGCAAATCATTTGCTCTGCATCGTTAGTGTACAGACCTCTAAGCGTTGATGTCGGATCGATAGCCCCTCTTGTCGTTCGAACACTTCTTTGGCGTTGCTGATATTCCTTGTCTGGAGCATCGCTCAATTGCCCGGTTAACCTTTCTCGCCTTCGCTCCGGGTTTGCTGTGGGTCTTTCCGGGAATGTTGGCTTTTGGTTTTGTAATGCCCTGTCAGCCTTCCATTGTTCAAACTCTTCGGGGTAACGCTTGAGCAGTTCAATATCTTCAGCAGTTACCCCAATTTCTTCTGCCAGTGCTGAGACAGCATCATCTTTCGTCATACCAAGCTGCACCGCGAGGTCTTCATCACGAATAAACGACGCAGGTAAATCTTCAAGGGGAAGGTCACTAGGCTTGCAGAAGTTCCCGTTTAAATTCGGCAGCCATGCGGTTTCAATTAGCAACTGACCAAAGTTGGATATGTGATTATGTTTGTAGCTACCCTCATAAGTCTGTCTTGATGACGTCTCTATAAGTCCCTTAATGCATGCTGAGTGCTGAATTGCGATGTTGTTCCAAATGAATTCACTTTTCTCATGAGATATAGACATTAACGCATGCTCAAGACCATCCACTTCAATGCTGGGATCAAAGCCATCAATCCCTCTTTCATGATGACCACGATAATCTTTGATGTTTATGTGGCCGTCCCAACCACTGCTTTTGCATTCAAAACGTACAGAGTTTCTAATTCCCAGATCGTTGAACAATTCGATAGCGGGTTGCGAATAATTGGGGCTAACAAAATAGATTGAAGCATTTCCTGCAAAATAAACTTCTAACTCATCGTTCGCATAATAAAGTTCATCTGGTTTTTTGAAAACTTTCTCTCCGGCTCTAGCATCCACGAGGACGAACGGTGTTGTGAGTAATTCTCGCCGTAGGCGGTATAGTTTCTCATGAGAATCTGTTTGGTACGCGCGTTCAATGGTCGCAATGTCATGTTCGTGTTCTTCAGATGAGGTGTAAAAAGACTCATCTTTGTATTTTGGAAGTATCTTTTCGATAACCTCAGCGACAATATCCAATTCTGGCACACCAAATTCACTCAAGAATTGATACGCTTCTTTTTGCTCGACCAGCGTCACCTTCACGATTGGTAAAGAAGTTTCAGTATTGCTGCCATCGGTTAGATAAGCATTTGGCATATCATTGGATCGGAACGGTATAACATGTGTCCCATCTTGAAGCCGGATAATAGGTTTAGAACGTAAGGGACCTGCAGGATTCCAATGCCCGCTCCCTGGCTTCCAAAGAGCTTTTTGAGTGCTGGAAAAACTATACATTGAAGCAATCCAGTCGTCAGATTGTTCTTGAAGAAATGGGCCTGTGATTTTGCGGGCAAACATTTCAGGTGTGATTTCTTCAATTTCAAGCTCATTTATCAGGTACAATCGCAAATCAGGATTACGATCTTGAGTTATTGTTTCTATCAACCATTTTATTTCGCCACTGGACTGGAATAAGGAGCGGAGCTGTTCTTGATTCAACAGTTTCCTCAGATCAGCACCACGGGCCAGCTTCGCATTTTTTCCTGCGACAAATGAATTTTCACCCGATGGGAGAAGCTCATTTTCGGATAGGGTTTCACGTACCTTTTTAACAATTGGATAAAACATACTATCAGTTGGAAAGTCATCCATCCTGATCGGGAGGGCGTTCAGCAACCCTACCGTTAACAAGCCCATCTTCTTTAGGTGCGGCAAAGTGTCAACGAGCAATAACGCTGTTTCCTCGATAAGCCGAGCGTTCCAGTCGTCATCTTTTGGGATGTTATCTCGTGATGGCGTTGTCTTATAAGGGCCTTGAATCAGGAAGCCAAACCTGGTGTCTTTCTCTGTTGGAAAATAGACGACCAAGGGAGCGGTTTTGATTTTGAAAATATTCTCTTTTTTATTTTCCCCCCCGGCATTTAGTCTAAATGCTATTTCAACGTAGACATGTTGATCGCTGGAAGGAATTTTAACGGGGCGTTCAAAAATCAACCAACTTTGATCAACATCCTGATTTTTATTCTCCCCTATTACTGTGACTTGTCGGCCATGGTTTAGGGACTTTTCGTCTCGTAAATAAACCCCCCTTTCATTGTTGGGCAGCTTATACTCAATCTCTTTTATTTTTCGGAGAAAAAGAAGGGTTCGCGCTCCTAAATTGCGAAGGCGTGAACCAATTTCTTTGCCTGCATTTTCAGGTCTAAAAGTATCGGGATCAAAAGCAAAAACAAAAAATGTAGTCCATGTGCCATCAAACTCCTTACATTCTATGGCGTGGGGCCGAACATAATTGTTAATATAGAAACTTTCATCACCTGAGTGTATTTCGGGCGAGGACGTGTATGCGTACACAGATTTGAAGCCTATGCCAAACTTTCCAATTTTCGTTAGGTCATCTGATTTTGTTCCCTCACCAACACCACACACGCCCCTGACATCAAGTTCGTCAAATGGGCGGCCATCGTGCCTTACTTCGAGTCTGTCATCAAATAGCTCAAACCGTATCTTCGTAGCCTTTGCGTCCTCTGCGTTTTGCAGAAGTTCAAATATGAAATGTGTGCGATCCGTGTACAACCGGCCCAAAAAGGAAAGGTGACGCGTACCTTCGCCATATTCCTTAATGTTCTCAGTTCTGATTTGATCATAGTTCGAAGCCATTTAACTATTCCCTATTAGGACAGCGCCAAACACCACCGCAGTCCCCCTTATGTCGCCGGTGTTAGCTGACTGTTGAAGCTCCGCCATGCGGCGGTTGAAATCAGCATTGGCTCGGGCTAGTTCGCTTTCTTTCATCAAACGGATTTTGTCGTTTGTGGCGTTGGCAACCTGGTCCTCAATGGTTTTGCTGCGTGCGCGGTGGCTGACCGTTAAACTTTGGATGCGGTGCTCAACAAGTTGCTGGTTCTCGGCGATGTGGTTGGCGTGTGCTTCTGTCCACTTGGCGTGATGGCGCATGTCCAGTGCGTCACATTCGTTTGATTCAGGTAACGGCACTTTATCTGTGTGCTCGGCTGATTGCAGTAAATCAAACATCCTTGCTTCGATTTGTGGGTCGTTTGCCACAGCTACCAGTAATTCATCGGGCTTTGTCCCGTGCTTTGTCCATCGGTACAGGGCAAAGTGGTGGGTGCCTTGAGGCAGTTTTTCGCTCTGCACAGTCAGAGTGCAATATTTAGGTTCGTTGATCGCCAAAAACCGAGCAGTCTGCCGTACCAAAGGATGCAGCACTGAAAGATGTATGGTTTGAGGGTTTTCGGCGGCGGTTTCCTGGTCGAATGTGACTGAGACCGTTGCCTGTGAACCTTTGAGCCATTTTTCCCATTCACGGGCGATTGGCTCTATTGATCGTGGAAGGTTTTTGTAATCTTCCAAAAGCAGGTTTCGCACCTCTTGGCTGAGCCGTAATGTTTTAAGTGGCTTTTCACCAAGAAAATGTTCGGTGTCGCTGCCTGATTTTGCTGCAAGGTAGGTAACCACACTGCTCTGAATGGCAGAGGGGGAAAGCCAAAATGTTTCTGCGGCTTCGATCTCTTCACGCCAGGATTGGTTTGGGATGTTTAAGCCGAAAAGTTCTGATTGCTTTGATTCCAGTTCGGCTTCCTCCCGAACCTGACGGATACCGTTGTCTGCGAGTTGCTGGAGTTGCTTTGCGCGTTCCTCAGCCGTCAAACTGAAACTCTCAGCTATATCGTGCAGTTCTTGTGTGACAGCTCCGAGTATTTCCTCGCTACCGCCAACGGCGTGCTGGAATACGCCAATGCGCCAAAGGCAACGCTCGTATATGTCAGCATCGACGGTGCCAGGGGTGATGAAGTTGATAATCGCAATTTTCTCACTTTTTTGCCCGTAGCGGTCAATACGGCCTATGCGCTGTTCAATCCGCATCGGGTTCCAAGGGAGGTCATAATTAATCAGAAAATCACAAAACTGGAAATCAAGCCCCTCGCACCCGACTTCGGATGACAGCAATACGTCTAGCGCATCTGCTTCTTCTTTTGGCAATGCGAAGCGACGGCGCAGGTCTGCCCGCTCTTCGTCAGGTACGTCTCCGTGAACCAGCCCATATCTAATGCCAGCTTCTTGAGTGTGTTTAGCCAAATAGGTAAGCGTGTGACGAAACGTACTGAAAACCATAGCCTTGTTGTTGGGTAGTTTATTCTTGTCGCTAAGGACTTTTACAAACGCATCTACTTTCGGATCGTTTGGGTCAAGGTTTCGCGCCTGTTCCAACACGTCTTGAATATCAGTCCGCACCTGATCAACGAAACGCAGGTCAACATCCTGTTCGCTATCACTTGCTTCCATCAACTCAAGGCTATCAAGTTTTCCGTTAAGGATATCTGACAAGAGTGGAGCCAGACCATAAAGACAGCTTGCCGTTTGCCGACGAATGGTCGTCATCATGAACTTCACGTTTTGCTGCCCGTGGCAATGAGCAAGTATCCGGGCTACTACGTCCAGAAGGCTGTCGTGTAATTGCCTCTGATCATCTGTGAAGTCGATGGTAACGGTTTCCGGGCTTCTGGTGGTGAATTCGCCAATATCACGACGGCGGGTCCGGTTTATGATCGGACTAAAAGTATAGAGAGATTCGATTGAGTGTGTGAGGTCGACACGCTTGGTATCGTCAAGTTCATTTTCCTGAAGCTGATCGTAAACGCCTTGGAAAGTGGGAGATTCCCGGAGAAACAAACGCCCCCATTCTGTTTGTGCGACCTGATCCAGACAAGCGTGTGCTTCCTGTTGCCAATTTGGCTTTGCCGATCGACAGTGTTGCACTGCGGCATTTATGTGCCCGTTGGGTTCTGCCATTTGTTCAAAGCTCGCAGGGTCAATAATCAAGTCAGGGCGCAATACGTTGAGCAATGTGAACAAGTCTCGACTGCCCAATTGTACCGGCGTAGCGGTAAGCAACGCGACCGCTTGGGCGTTATCACAAAAATACCGAATACCTTGATGCAAAAACGTTTCTGGATTGCGGATATGATGGGCTTCGTCAACAATCACCAGATCGAACTTTGGCGGAGGATCAAGGGCAAGCAACCCCGGGTTTTTCTTTTTGCTTCGATCACTGCGCCCGAGTAACAGTTTTTCGTCAAACAATGAGAAAGGCAGGATGGTTTTGGCATATTGCTCTGGCCATTCACCCTCAAGATGTGTCTCGTTCAAACAGTGGCGGAGTTGTGGCCCGTCCAGGGCTGTAAACTGTTCATCGAAACGTTTCATTTCAGTGAACCATTTTCGTTCCGCCACTAACGCTTTCGGACAAATAATCAATATTGAATTGATATCCATCCGAGCCCGCAGTTCCTTGATAATCAATCCGGCTTCAATTGTTTTCCCGACACCGACTTCATCGGCAACCAGCAAACGGGGACGATCCGCGCGTATGAGTTTGAGAACCGGGCGATATTGATAGGGGACGAACTTAATCCGTCCCGACCGCAGGGAAAACAGGTTTGCTGTTGATGGCGAAAGAACCTTGAGGCTGGTCAAGTGAGCGTGCAGCTCATTCACAGTCAATGTTTTACGCTCTTCTTCTGTTACAGATACGGTTTGAAGCTGGCTTTCGTAATAGGTGGTTTTTACATTATTCTGGAAGACCTGATACCGGGTCTCTCCACCACCTGGTATTACTTCCAGAATGGGTAAAAACAGGCTTGAATCTGAACGTAAAGAGACAAGATCACCGACCTTGAATAACGAAAATGTTGTTTCCGCTTTAGCTGACTCTGTTTCTATGGAACTGATGGCATCGCGAGGCTGCGCCATACTCTCAAGGGCCTCTGTTTTCGCAGCATCAACTGTGTCCAGGGATTCTTGTTTTGCACCAAGGGTTGCTAACAACCGACCAAGCGTGTCTGCATCGCGGTAAATTTCACTGGGGGCCATCGAGGTTGACGACAGGTGCGCCCACTTGTTGCGCACAGTCTGGAGTTCTTTCACCCATGATCGCGCTTCGCGAGGTAATTTCAGGTTGCTTCCTAATTCATACCAGTTTTGATCGAGAACGCGCAGCAATGCTGCAAAATCGAGTTCAGAAAGGGAACTGAACCCACGATCCTGAGCTGTTCGCTGTTGTTGAAAGCTAAGGCGGTCCAGAACATGCTTGTTCCACCAGTCATCGGATAAGTTTGGTAAGTTGGTTTCAAGAAAAAATGCCACGTCTGCGGTTGCTATTCTGATTAACTCGAACATTTTTTCCCCTGTGCGGTGAATAGATTGTTAGTTTCGTTCGCTATCCTTCAATTGTCCCAATTAATTATTGGGTTAATGATGACAACCGAGTGTCACCAGCATAGGAAGAGTATTCCCCTTCGATGTAGATGTATATTCTGATTTTGTCGATAAGGCTTTTTTCAAATTCGTTATCGGCTACAGTTCAGCCAGTCCATTGTACCTGAAGACATTCATTGCCTTTAGGATCGATTGATAGTGACAGGTGATATCCTGGTAGGGTCTGGCCCTTCGCCAAACGTCGAAGATCAATTGCAAAGTTTGAGAAGCGGGCCAGACTACCGCTCTTTTCATACAATACCTTAAAGCTAAAACCCCAGCCTTCTTTGCTGCGGCCGCCGTGTTTACGGGCGAGGCGGTAGAGCCAGCGCTCGATACCGCCAGTTAGGTCGAAATAGGCCGGGTCGATGGCCAGCACCCAGTTCTTGTTGATGACCCCTTGGTAAAACCAGTCGGGCAGAACGATTTCCATGCCCCTGGTGTAACCTCCCGCGACGGTCAGCTCGCTCCACTCATTGATCCAGCTAAAGCGGTGCAGCCGTTTCGATTTGCGTAATGGGGTGAGGTTTAGATCATCGCTTCGGATGCTGGTCTGAATCGTCGTTGATTGCAGCCGATCCAGTGCGGCGCGAAGTCGTTCATACCCCAGCTTACCAGTTGGACGATTGGCGAAACGCAAAAACTGGTGGGGCATGAACCGCAATAACCGTGATGTCGGCTCATCCCGGTTCCGTGCGTCCATGATCTGACTGGCAGCCCAGATCAACAGGTCTGCATCCCAGATTGTCGCCATGCCGTATTCGGGCACGGCCTCGACCTTGATGGTAACGCCATCACGATCATAGAGCAGGGGCTTGATCCGCCGTCCCTTGGCGAGTGAAAAGAAGGGAAAGGCCATGAGGTCTTGATAGTCGCGAATTCCTGCCGGTGCAGGGTTGCATGAAAACAGTTCGAGTTGCTGCCGCTCAGATAGCGGAAACAACCTCATGACTTGATCTTTTCCGTGGTAAATGTGCGTTTGTTTGCTTCCACCCAGGCATCAAGGTCGGAAGGGGCGTAAATTACCCGGCTTCCAGCCTTGGCATAACGTGGGCCTTCGCCCGTAAGGCGCATACGGTTCAGCGTTGCCGGGCTAATGCCCAGATAGTCGGCAGCATGTTTTGTATTCCAGTATCGTGGTTCAGTTTTGTCAGTCATGTCTTCAATCTCCGTAGTTGGTGGAGGCAATGAAGCACTGAAAAACCTGAGAAAATAGGGCCGGAATGATGCATCACCGAAACGGCCCCCCTGAGATTGTCTGGAGTTATCAGCAGTGGGCGCGACTATCCTTCGTCGATCAGAAGATCACGATATCCGCCGTTCATCAGGTTTGTGGATTTAGCAATACGGCGTCTGACCAAGCCGCGAATCTTGCTGCCGTCATACCATTCGGCATCGACTTCGTTTATGCCGAACAGGTCGATAGCTATCTTGCGGTGGCTTTTGCCGTTGAGGATGCCATCAAGAACGAGGATAAGCTCGTCATAGTTTGTATTGTCAGATTTTCTATTTTTTTAAACCGTTCACCCGCCGCTATTTTCCAAAGGTCCATACTCCGTGTAAGGCGAACCGGCAATCGAAGGTCCAATGGCAAGTGGAGTGTCAGTCCGGATGATGCATCAAATTCTTTTGCGTCTTTGATCCTCACCTGAACGGTCGTTGCGCCATGCTCGACCTTCAGGACTAAATCGCCGTTTAGCAGCAGGAGACCGGTAATTTTAGCGCCCACTTCGCGTAACATCGGCAGCAGTGATGGTTGGCTGGCGTGAACGACTTCTGCCTCAAGGGTTGGTGCGATTGACCAGAAGGGCATTGAGCTTTCAGGCGAAACCATAGGATCCTGGAAAGTGAACAGCCCCCATTTATCGGCGGACAGATCAGATGGATGTTGTTCATAAATGTTGAATGGTCTGGTGTCATTTTTGATTGTCGGCATAGTGCCGAAATGGTGCCAATCGCTGATGTAATCAGGGTTCTTCCTCAGGAATTCCCATGCTGTACTACTTGCTTTCTTCGCTGTGGGCATTTTACAACCCTCCGTATTGTTTAAATAGGAGGTTTCCACTACAGGAAGAGAGTTGTTGCTTGCAATATAATTTCATAAAATTGGCAACATACAAGCAGAAGTGGCGTGTCGGTGGTTTCTTGAAGCGGTTTTTTATGAAATATATGGTGGAGCATTTGCTTGAATGATTCATGCGTTGCTTGTTTCTCGATTTTCTCTTATTTTCCACTAACGGCTTTGATTCAGGAGGGCAATTACAGTGTCTGATAAAATCATGACCATTAAAGAGGTGGCTGTGCTTCTCAAAATAAAAGAGAAAACGGCCTACCGTCTGGTTGCCGAGGGAAAGATACCGGGCTTTAAGGTTGGAGGATCCTGGCGGTTTGACCGGCAAGACTTGGAAAATTGGATCAAGATGAAGAAAGCGGACAATGTAAAACGCTAGACAGGGGATTAAGGACGCCAATATGCCACGAATTTTTGACAACATAGACCAGTCCCTGCTTCCGTCTCTGATCGAGACCATGAAGGTTTCTGAGCGCGCAGATTTTTGTGTTGGCTATTTCAATCTTCGTGGTTGGAAGCAAATAGATCAGTATGTTGAAGAATGGTCTGGCTTGGACGAAAAAGCCTGCCGTCTTCTTGTCGGTATGCACCAGTCCCCCGATAGAAGTATCCGCGAAAAGCTTTCGGCTGTTTATCATGAGAATGGCATCGATAACGCTAAAGTAATTGAACTGAAAAAAGAACTCGCGGAGGAATTTCGAACGCAGCTTTCGCTGGGAGTGCCTAATAATGCAGACGAAGCTGGCCTGCGACGACTTGCCAAACAAATACGGGCGAAAAAACTGGTCGTAAAACTGTTTTTGCGACACCCCCTCCATGCAAAGCTCTACCTGCTTCACAGGCCTGATCCGGTCAATCCCAAAGTGGGTTTTGTTGGGAGCAGTAACCTGACTTTTGCAGGCTTATCCATGCAGGGTGAGCTCAATGTGGATGTGATGGATCATGACGCTTGTGAGAAGTTATCTTCTTGGTTTGAAGCAAGGTGGACGGATCGATGGTGTATTGATATTTCCGAAGAGCTCGCAGAAATCATTGAAGAGAGTTGGGCCAGTGAGAAGTTAGTCGCGCCGTACCATGTCTATTTGAAGATCGCCTATCATTTGTCCCAGGAAGCGCGGTTCGGTCAATCTGAATTTCGCATTCCCCAAGTTTTTGGTGACAGGCTTTTCGATTTCCAAACCAGCGCCGTTAAGGTTGCTGCTCACCATCTCAATCGGCGTGGTGGGGTCATAATTGGTGACGTTGTTGGGTTGGGGAAAACAATTATGGCCTCGGCTCTTCTCAAAATCGTGGAAGATACTGACGGTCGCAGTTTAATCATATGTCCCAAAAACCTGGTCGAGATGTGGGATGACTACGTCGAGACCTACAATTTGTCGGCCAAGATAATTTCCCTGTCCCGTGTCGAGACGGAACTGCCGGAACTTAGACGATACCGAACCATTCTTATTGATGAAAGCCACAATCTACGCAACCGGGAAGGCAAAAGGTACAAGGCAATCGAGGATTACATTCGTACAAACGATAGTCGCTGCATTCTTTTGTCAGCAACGCCATACAACAAAACCTTTATCGATCTTTCTTCCCAGCTTCGGCTGTTTTTGGAGGATGACCAAGATATCGGTATCCGGCCAGAGGCAATGATCCGAACAATGGGGGGAGAGACAGAATTCGTTCGTAAACATCAATGTGTCGTTCGGTCTGTGCTGGCTTTTGAAAAAAGTGACCATACGGATGATTGGCGCGATCTGATGCGGCTCTACATGATTCGCCGCACGCGCGGTTTCATCATGCAAAATTATGCGGAAACTGATGAGACTAACGGACGGAAATTTATCACTTTCTCAGACGGCACCAGGTCATATTTTCCGGTCAGGAAGCCTTGCACCGTAAAATTTCAGATTGATGACAAAGATCCATCTGACCCCTATGCCAGAGCATATTCGCAAGAAGTATTGTCTACAATAGAAGGGCTAACGCTCCCGCGATACGGTCTCGGAAATTACTTGGTATCTGATCCAGTGCATCCACCTACGGCGGCGGAAGGTCATGTCATGGAAGGTCTTGGTCGCGCAGGTGTGCGATTAATGGGATTTTGCCGTACTAATTTATTTAAGCGCCTTGAAAGTGGAGGCCCGGCATTCGTTCAATCGATTGAACGCCACGTTATGCGCAACTTGGTGTTCCTGCATGCGCTTGAGAATGATCTCCCTTTGCCTATTGGTTCGCAAGATGCGGAACTTCTTGATGTGTCGGATGAGGATGCCGATTCCGATGCCGCCGGATCGTTGTTTGAAAATGCAGAATACACCGATACAGATGATGCTGACGAACAGCTCTCTGCCGATCAGGACATCAATTTTTTAAAGGCCCACGCGGCGAACGTGTACGAGCTGTACCGACAAAAAAAGTCGCGACGTTTCAAATGGCTAAATTCAAAACTTTTTTCGCCAGCGTTATCGAAGCACCTGGCCGAAGATGTCGATAGTTTGCAAAATGTCCTTCAAACATGCGGAGATTGGGATGAAGCGCATGACAATAAGCTAAAGGCGCTGATCGACCTTCTTAAAAGCCAGCGCGATGGCGAAAAGGTGCTGGTCTTCACGCAATTCGCCGATACTGCGATGTACCTGGAACAAGCGCTTCTGAAGGCTGGCATAACAAGTGTCGCGGCTGTTACCGGGAAATCAGATAATCCTACGCGGTTTGCTTGGCGGTTTAGTCCCAGGTCCAACAAGAAAGAACGCTTTGCCGAGGCCGAGGGTGAGTTGCAAATCTTGATAGCGACTGATGTTTTGTCTGAAGGACAGAATTTACAAGATTGCTCTTCAATCATCAATTTTGACTTGCCGTGGGCCATTATTCGCCTAATCCAAAGAGCCGGACGCGTTGACCGGATTGGGCAGCAGGCCGATACAATCAACTGTTATTCCTTTTTGCCCGCCGATGGCGTCGAGAGAATTATCCGGCTTCGGGCACGGGTTCGCGCCCGGTTAACGGAAAACCGAGAAGTCGTCGGTTCTGATGAAGCTTTTTTTGAGGATGACAAGGGCGATAACCCGATTCAGGACCTTTACAGCGAAAAGTCTGGAATACTGGACGGGGATGACGAGGGGGAGGTTGATCTCGCTTCGCTCGCTTATCAAATTTGGAAGAACGCGATTGATGCCGATCCGAAACTACAGAAGGTTGTTGAGGATTTGCCGGATGTCGTTTACGCGACGAAGAACTTGCCCAAAGTGGATGCGGGGCAAGAAGGGGCCTTGGTTTACCTTCGCACCCCGGACGATAGCGATGCATTGGCGCGCATTGACCATGAGGGAAATATAGTTACCCAATCTCCGCTAACCATCCTCCGAACGGCGGAATGCCCCCCGAATGAGCCAGCACGGGAGCGAGCGGAATTTCATCACGATATAGTTGGAAAAGGTGTCGCGCATTTGATGCTGGAAGAGCGGACGACTCATGGCGCTCTCGGGCGACCTTCCGGTGCGCGTTTCAAGACATACGACAGATTAAAGCGGCTTTTGGAACAGCAAGGCCCAGATCGTGATCTGTTTTTCACTGATAATCTTGTCCGCGATATCGAAAAGGCGATGGCTGATATTTACGAATACCCGTTATTTCAGTCTACGATTGACGCACTGAACAGGCAGTTAAAAGCGAGTATCAGTGACCGTGATCTGGCTGAAATGGTGATCGGTTTGAGAGGGGATGGTCGCCTGTCTATGGTTCAGGATCGGGGCGAGGCCCAGTCCGATATGAGAATAATCTGTTCGATGGGATTGAGGACGATCTCATGAGCCTGGATAGGGAACGCACAACGCAACACCTCAGAGCGGCTGATTTTCGTTCATTGTTCATTGAAGAACTTGGCTGGGATAACCCCGCTTCTCGGCATGAAGAAATTGTCGATGCGGGTGGCCAAGACTTCAATCTGGTTCCAGTTGCGGATAAACGGGGTGTCAGGATTTTCCGTTGCGAGACTATTCCAGAGCGCCCCATTCGCCAACGTATCGAAAGGGAAATAACCAAACTCGCCTTCGAGCATTTGATCATCTTTCTGGATGCAGAAAACACCAAACAAGTCTGGCAATGGGTTGCGCGTGAAAAAGGAAAGCCGGATGCGTTCAGAGAACACAGTTGGCTAACCGAAAATGCCCCTGATCCTTTAATTCAGAAGCTCGATCACATTGCGTTCTCGTTAGATGAAGAAGAAGCATTGACCCTCGCAGGTACCACGCTTCGAATGAAAGATGCCTTTGATCGAGAAAAAATCACCAAGAAATTTTATGACGCCTTCAAAAAGCAGCACGATCATTTCCTGAGCTTCATTAAGGGCCTGACAAACACGGCGGATCAGCAATGGTATGCTTCGTTGATGTTGAACAGATTGATGTTTGTCTACTTCATTCAGAAAAAGGGGTTCCTAGATGGAGATATCCACTACCTGAAGAACCGGCTCACAATCGTTCGCGAGACTCAAGGCGCAGGAAAGTTTCATGATTTTTACCGCGCCTTCCTTCTCAAGCTGTTTCACGGTGGCTTGGCGACGCCGGCGGATCAACGTGACACAGATACCATCCACCTGATTGGCACGATCCCCTATCTTAATGGCGGATTGTTTGAGCCCCACGAATTGGAAGGCGACGGTAATTCTATCGAAATAGCCGATGAGGCTTTCGAAGCCGTTTTCAACTTCTTTGACCAATACGAATGGACATTGGATACGCGTGCGATTGAGCGTGCGGATGGGCGTGAGATTAATCCGGATGTTTTGGGCCATATCTTCGAAAAGTACATCAACCAAAAGCAGATGGGTGCCTATTACACCAAGGAAGATATCACCGACTACATAACCAAAAACACCGTAATTCCCTGGTTGTTCCAGAACGCAGTGGCCTTGGATAAAGTCGCGTTTGAGCCGGACGGATTTGTCTGGCAATTGCTTGCGGAAAACCCAGACACATATATTTTCAAATCAGTTTCCCGAGGGATTGATAAACCCTTGCCGGACGAAATTGAGGCCGGCATTGACGACGTGTCAAAGCGGGGTGATTGGAATAAAACTGCCAGTCCTGGCTTCGGGTTGCCGACCGAAATATGGCGAGAAACCGTAGCACGGCGGCAGCGATATCAAGAGGTGAAGGCAAAAATAGAAGCTGGTGAGATCACCACAATTGAAGACCTGATCACTTATAATCTTGATATCAGGCAGTTCGCCCAGGACATCATTCAATACGCCGAAAGCCCGGATGTTGTCAGGGCGTTTTGGAAGGGTATCTCCGCAATCAAGGTTCTTGATCCAGCCTGTGGATCAGGTGCGTTCCTGTTTGCCGCCTTGGGCATTCTGTTCGATCTCTACGACGCCTGCCTAGAGCGTATGGAGCAATTTGTCAGCACAGCGCCACCGTCAGGGGGAGGGCGCGCCCAGCTTTATTCAGATTTTCGTCTGGTTCTGGAACAGGTTGCCAGTCATCCGAACCGCCAATACTTCATCTACAAATCCATCATCATTTCCAACCTCTACGGTGTGGATATCATGGATGAGGCGGTGGAAATCTGTAAGCTACGCCTTTTCCTGAAACTGGCCGCGCAGCTTGAAAATGTCGAACAGATTGAACCTCTCCCGGATATCGATTTCAACATTCGCGCGGGCAATTCGTTAATCGGATATACGTCATTCGACGATGTCAGGCGCGCAACTGAAGCGACCGGGTTCGATTTCGATGACCGGGCAGGGAAGATCGAAGCTGCCGCGCAGGACCTCGACAAGGCCTTTGATTTATTCCGCCAACAGCAAACAGATTTGCAGGGAAATATAGAGGCGAACCACAAATCTGAGCTTCGCAAACGATTGACGGACCTTGGCGATCAACTTGACCGTTTCCTTGCCAAGGACTATGGCGTTGATATTGGGGACGATCTGGTCTCGACAGCAGCGTTTGCCGAATGGAGGCAAAGCCATAAACCTTTTAATTGGTTGATTGAGTTTTACGGAATTGTGAAAGACGGCGGGTTCGATGTGATCATCGGAAATCCACCGTATCTGGAGGCTCGTGAGGTTGACTATTTACCCCAAGGCCTTGCGACTCTTGATACACGCGCTGTGCACGGGTTTTTCATCGAAAAATCAGAGCTTCTTCTTTCCCCGTCGGGCGGTATGAGTATGATACTACCTATGTCGTTGGTATCTACCCAACGCATGAAAATCGTTCAGAATATAATAGAAAAGGAACGGACAGCTTGGTATTCAAACTTCGCATGGCGTCCTGCAAAGTTATTTGATCAAGTCAATCGCGCTCTGACCATATTTGTTTCCGTTCCAACGCATGATTTATCGGTTTACTCTACAGGCTATATTAAGTGGACAGCACCAGCTCGTGCGGAAATAGTCGCTAATTTGAACTATGTACAAGTTCCTGTGCAGCGAAGCTATTTCTGGGTTCCGAAGTTCCAAGCTAATATAGAGATCGGAATTCTAGAAAAAATACAGCGTCAGCCTGTCGCGATTGAGAGTATTTGGGGGCCGGGTAACGCTGAGGTCTATTATCGAACTACTGGCGGGCTCTATTGGAAAGTCTTTACAGATTTTCCTCCAAAATTTTTGGTCAATGGCGTGCCTGGGAGCTCTTCGCGTGAGACACGCATACCTTTAAAGCCTGGATATGACCCAATTGTCATCACGGCTCTTCTTAGCAGCACGACTTTTTGGTGGTGGTACACTATTGAGTCGAATTTAAGGGACCTCAATCCTTCTGATATTCAATATTTCCGGACTAGCAGTGAAATTTTCTCTGATGAGGGGTTCAAAATTGTCGGCCGTGAATATCTAAATAGTCTTGAACAAAATAGCGAAATGCTAACTCGACAACAGAAGCAAACGGGAACAACTCAAACTCAGTCATTTAAAATTCAAAAGTCAAAACCAATTATTGATAAAATTGATGACATATTGGCCAAACATTACCAGTTTTCTCCAGAAGAACTCGATTTTATAAAGAACTACGACATCAAATATCGTGTGGGGGCCTCACCGGATGATGAAGGGTGACCTGCAAAACGACTGCCTCGGGTTCTTCTGTTCAAATTCCTGTCCGGGGGATGTCATTCTTAAAGCTCAGGATTGGGCCAACAGCCGCGACACCACGTCAAAACCCCTAATCGGCGGGTTCCACACTTCGGTCGAAAAAGAAGTTTTACGACTCTTGATCAGAAACCACGCGCCGGTAATTTATGTTCTAGGGCGCGCCATAGAGGGATGGCGGAAGTCTCGTGATATTGCGGCGGCGATTAAAGCCGGTTCTCTTGTTGCTATTTCGCCTTTCGCGCCGGACCAGAAGCGAACAACCACCCAGTCAGCCATGTTTCGAAACGACTACATCGTTTCAAAGGCCGAGGCCGTTTTGATTGCTCACGCATCGGCATCAGGAAAGACAGAGGCCCTGGCTCAATCCGTCCTGGACCAGGGAAAGGGCCTATTCACCTTCACCTCGCCATCCAATGCTCATTTGATTGAAATGGGGGCGGTCTGTGTCTAAGCGCAATCAAAGGGCAGGCTCTTTGACGGATGCTGAAGTCGGCATCATCCGCAATCTTTTGGCGCGGGGTGGTTATAAGAATCAGGTTATTCTGGGGTTGATCAATACGGTGCGGCGATTGGAAGGACGCGAAGAAACCAACGGTGGCCGTATCTCCGAGGTTAAAACCAAAAAGCCGAGGTATGCTGGCATTAAAGCCATCGGTGACAAAGAAACGGACGAATTTATCAAAAAAGCTGAGAACCCCGTTTCGTATAGTGGCGTTAGTACCAATCCACTGGACCCAAAACGCCTAAAAAGTCTGTTCCCGGAAGATAAGAAATCGAAGGACAAGCTGGCGATCTCGGAAACCGACTGGATTGAATGCAAAGAGTCCTTTGGCACCCAGCACCTGATAAGTAACTGTCTGAGAGCTATCGCGGCATTTGCCAATAACAAGGGTGGCTATGTTGCCTTTGGCGTTAAAGACAAGACCTGGGACCTGAAGGGGATTGATGGAACCAAGTTTAAATCTCTCGACCGGAAGAAGTTCAATCAAGCCCTTCTCGCTGCACTCAATTGTGCCATTGATTTTGATATGGAAACGCTGGAAGTGTCCGGCAAGACCATTGGTGTAATGTATATTGCCCCGGCCAGGATCAAGCCGGTGATTGCCGTCAAAAACGGGGCAGATGGTGTTAGTGAAGGACATATCTATTTTCGATACCAAGCGGAAAACCGCCTGATCGGGCCGACTGAGTTGCAGCAAATTGTTGAAGACCGAATTCGCGATTTGTCAGAAACGATTTTAACCAAACACCTGTCCAGCATTCTTGCGAATGGTATCGAGAATTCCGCGATCCTCAATATTGATACCGGGCAAATTGACGGCAAGGCCGGAAGCTTTCTGATTGACGAAGACCTGTTACCGAAGATCAGCTTCATAAAGGAAGGGGAATTTCAGGAAAAATCTGGAACCCCAACCCTAAAGCTGGTCGGCGAAATCAAGAAAGCCGCCAGTGTTATCAAGACTAAAAAAGAAGAGCTGATAAAGCTGTATCCGTATTCGTGGACAGAACTGGCAAAAGCCGTCAAGGCGAAGGTTGATGGGGCAACGAATGACACCGTAAACAGGGTCATTCGTGAAAACGATTTGAAATCAAATACAGCCTACTCGGCATATAATTTTCGCAATAATCAGCAGGCTGAAGAATATAAGGTCACTGGGAAAATTCCTAGCGTTACTCCATCGATCTATAATCAGGCGGCAGTCGATTTTGTTAGTAAAAACACTCGAAAAATTATGAATAGCGGACACTCAGGGGATATAAAATGAGTTTTGAACAACCAAAGCCAGATTCCAAGAAATATGCAGACCTGATTTCCGAAATTCAGAAGGGGGTCATCAAAATTCCCAAATTCCAGCGGGAATTCGTGTGGAGTATCGACAAGACGGCAAAGCTGCTTGATAGCATTTTAAAAGGATATCCGATTGGCACCTTTATCCTATGGCAAACCTCAGAACGGATTAACGACATCAAGAATGTTGGAAATTTGGATATACCAGACACGCCAGATGGCAACAAAGTCGAGTATGTTCTGGATGGGCAACAGCGGATCACATCACTTTTTGCAGCATACCTTGGGGCGCAAATTCAGAAATCCGGTGAAAAGAAGATTACCAATTATCGAGATATCGTCGTTAACCTGGATCAAGATATCGATGGTGATGACGATCAGATTATTACAGCAGAACCAACGGGTGAGAAGTTTCTACCTTTGTGCGATGTGCTGAATTTTAGTTACAGCAAGGCCAAGGAGCTGTCAGAAAAGTTTAGTGAAGACGAACTGGAAGCCATTGATGCTTATTCCACTGCCTTCAGAACCTACGAATTTTCAACCGTTGTTTTGAGAAAAGAAGATATTGATTCTGCCATTGAGGTTTTTACACGGATCAATACTGGCGGCCAAACCCTCACATTGTTTGAGATCATGTCAGCCAAGACATATGACGAGAACCAGAATTTTGATATGCAGGTAAAGTGGGATGACCTCATTACGGAACTCAAGGATATTAAATACGAGGGCATTTCCAGCACGTTGGCCCTGAGCATGCTTGCGCTGGTCTTAAGTCGAACCAAAGAGTGTAAGCGAAAGACAATTCTGGGCTTGGACAAGCAGGCGATTATCGATAACTGGGACGCCGTTATTTCGGCGCTAAAAGACAGTATCGACTATTTCCGAGCGACTTATCGAATTCCGGTTTCTCAGATCCTGCCATACGATTCCTTGTTGGTCCCGTTCGCATATTTCTTCTTTTTCAACAAGGACAAGCCACAGGCCGACCAAAGGTTATATCTGGAAGAGTTTTTCTGGCGGATGTCCTTGTCGTTTCGGTACTCAAGTTCGAGTGAGTCCCATTTGGCGCAGGATATCAAACGTATTGATAATATTTTAAGTGGTGAACGCCCCAACTATAGCGACATCAAGGTCGATTTGGCATCTCCACAGGCTCTGATTGAAACAAATTTCAGTGCGGGTAACAGTTATTGCAAAGCGATTTTGTGCTTACTTGCCTACCAAGAACCCAAAGATTTTCAAGACAATGGGAAGGTGATTCTGGATAATTCCTGGCTAAAGGTGGCGAGCAGCAAGAACTATCATCACTTTTTCCCGAAGGCTTATTTGAAAGACAAGACTGTCCTGAATAGCAATAGTTTGGTCAATATCACGTTCGTAAGCGACCATTTGAATAAGCGCAAAATAGGCGCAAAAGCACCCTCAATTTATATCGGTGATTTTCAAGACGAGAACAGTGATATCAATAAGGCCCTGAGCTCACATTTTATCGACCTAAATGGTTTTGGTATCGATAGCGACGACTATGATACTTTCCTGAAATCGAGAGCAAAATGTATCTATGACGAGCTTAGGAAACGTATCGAGCTCAGTCATTCTGAGCCAGCTAACGAAGAAATTGAAGAACTTATCCTTGGCGGTGAAGGCGAGAAAGTCGAATTCAAATCGACACTACGGTTCGATCTTCGAGCAAACGCTGTCAACAAGAAGCTGGAATACGTTATTGCCAAAACCATTGCAGCATTCCTCAATAGTGAAGGGGGTGATTTGCTGATTGGCGTTGACGATAATCAGAATGCCCTTGGGCTGGAAAAAGATTTTGAAACACTCAGTAAAAAGAATATCGATGGCTTCGAATTACTCCTTGTTGAGGTGATAAAGAAGTATATTGGCGGAGGATACAGCTCTCATATCAAGATCACTTTTCCAGATTATGATGAAGCCAAAATTTGCCAGGTTAAAGTAGCCAAGAGTGGCAAGCCGGTGTTCACGACATTTGAGGGACGAGAGGATTTCTTCATTCGCTCCGGCTGTTCATCCCAGCCGTTGAGCCGCGAAGATCAAAGCATCTATGAAAAAGAGCATTGGGGCTGATCGTATCTGAAACCTTTTCCGTAACTCATTCTTTACTCCGCGTCGTTTTAGAACGTTTGCCATTTGCTATTTGTCAGAAAATATGCTAGTTTTTCTGACAAATAGGAGATCGATCTGTGACTGTTGCCGAAGCCATAAGAAAGCACGCAAAATCCATTAAAAAGGGCAAGCCTTTTACAAGCTCCCGCTTTCTCAAACTGGGATCGCGCGCCGCTGTGGACAAGGCTGTTTCGCGCCTCGTAGAGGAGGGGAGTATTCATCGCCTTTCTCGTGGTGTTTTTGTTCGCCCGGAAACAAGCCCTTTTATCGGCAATGTGATGCCTGAAGTTTCAGAAATCGTTGAGGTCATAGCCAAAAATCATGGCGAGACCATTCAGGTGCATGGTGCAGAAGCGGCCAGACGGTTTAAGCTCAGCACACAAATGCCGACAACCCCGGTTTTTCACACAAGCGGGCCAGGGCGGACGATTAAGATTGGCAACATGACCGTGAAGCTGATGCATACGACCAGTCATCGGCGGTTACAGTTCGCGGGTCAGAAGATCGGCCTAGCTCTGTCCGCTTTATGGTACTTAGGCAAAAACAATGTAAATCCGTCGGTTGTCCAGAAGGTGAGGAGCGGATTAAGCTCGCACGAGTTTGAGCTCCTAAGAAACGCTGACGTTCCTGCGTGGATGAATGAAGCATTAAACAGTGTCGAACCGGAGGCTGCCAATGGCTGATTCCTGGTTTACACTTGATGTCGCCGATCAAAAGGCAGTGTTGCGGACTGCCGCCACCACACTTGGCAAGCAATCGAGCGTTCTGGAGAAAGATATCTGGCTCTGTTGGGTATTACAGGTCATTTTCACCATGCCGGATATCCATCCGATGGCTTTTAAAGGTGGAACATCCTTGTCAAAAGTCTATGGGATTATCGACCGTTTTTCTGAAGATGTTGATATCACCCTTGATTATCGACATTTCCAGGATGACTTTGATCCTTTTGCGGATGGGGCCAGTAAAAGCCAAATTCGGAAATTTAGCGACCGTCTCAAGGCGTATGTCACGGATTATGCAAATAACATCGTAAAACCTTGCATTGAACAATCCGCTCAGGCATTGGGAACCGCAGATCAGCACGAAATTACCATCGATGAGACGGGCGAAAAAATCTGGTTTAGCTATCCGTCTGTTGTTGAGGAGGCTGACGAATATCTTAAAAGCCACGTCCTTATCGAGCTTGGGGGGCGTAACGTCATAGATCCCAATGAAGTTCACAATATTAGCCCCGAATTGACTGATTTCGCGAGAGGCCTTGAATTTCCGCAAGCGGAAGTGACAGTTCTTTCGCCTTCCCGGACTTTTTGGGAAAAGGCGACCCTCATTCATGTGGAATGTAACAGGGGGCGCATTCAGGACAGCCCCGAACGTCTGTCGCGTCATTGGTATGATATCAGTCGGTTGGCGCACCATGACAGTGGTGTTAAGGCCGTTAGTGATCGTGGGCTTTTTGAAGATGTGATCAGGCACAAAAAAGTGTTTTTCAATGCCGGTTACGCAAATTATGACGCGTGTCTTCAGGGGCGATTGCGGCTGCTTCCCGATGAGGATGCCCTGTCAGGTTTAAAGGCTGATTACCAAAAGATGATCTCCGCTGGCATGATGTATGGAAGCCCGCTTACCTTTGACGAGATCATTAATACGATCCGTGAAACAGAAGAGCGGATTAACCAATGGTCCTAAGTGCTGTTATCTTTGGCTTCCAGCTGGGCGATCAACTCATCAATTCGATCCGTAATTGCCTGGGCAGATTTGCGTAATTGTTCAACCGTCCAGTCGGCCGCATAGCCTTCTGTCACATCCTGCGGGCGGGCGTGGTTGACGAGACGTTTTGTCAGGCTGGTGGCGAGGCCGATGTCGCGCTCGGCGATGGTAATCAGGCAGTTTCGCAGGGCATGGAACCAGAATTTTGTTCCCGCCGCCTTGGTGATTGTCGGGTAGATGTGGTGAATGTCTTCATAGTGGCCGGACTTGGTTTCGCTGTTGGGGAATACCCAATCTGTCTCGTTGTTTTCTTTTCGCCGTTTCAGAACTTCTGCCAGTTGACGGGTGATCGGAAGGCGGAGCGTTTCTCCGGTTTTTGTTTCTTCGACGGTCAATTCATCGTCGTTGATGTCGTCCCACTTGAGCCACAAAATTTCACGCAGACGCATTCCGGTGTAAAGCCCGGTGTAAATGGCATCACGAATAACGTCATTCTGAACGGCCTCAAAACCTTTTTGCCACATGGGCAGGATCTCAGCCGGAGTGTCGATTTTTCTTCGCGTCTTTTTGTTAAAGCGCCCGCCACCGGCCAGCCAGATTTCCACCGGATTGCGCAGAGTTTCGCTTTCGGCACAGGGGGCGCGATAGACGGAGCGGAGCAGGGACATGATCCGGTTGGCAGGAGACTGGCCATGCTGGCTTGAAATGGAGTTAAAGCGTTCCTGGATATCGGCGCGGGTGATCTTGTTGATTGGCTTGCTCTGCCAGTCGCCGAGATAGCGGTCCATCTCATAACGATACAGCTCGTTGGTGCGTGGCTTGCGGTTCGGGTTGGACTGCATGTAGCTTTTGAAAATTTCGCCCAGGGTCGGTGTTGCGCGTAGCTCCTGACGGGCGTTCGAGGGGTCTTTCCCTCCGGCGACATCACCTAAAATTTCCTGAGCTTTTTGTCGAGCTTTGCTAGCAGAAATGGTCCCATGTCGGCCAAGTGTCATACGCCGGTTCGGAGCCTTCCGACCACCGCCATCGGCCCGGTAATTGACCAAAAATGAGACCGTTCCGCTCGGCATGACCTTGACGCCAAATCCGGTTAGTTTGCTGTCCCAGATAATGCGCGGCTTCTCACCCGGCTTAATCTTGTTCAGTGACCTGTTGGATATATCAATCTTCTCAGCCGCAATTTGCTTGCTCATAAATTTTATCCCCTGGCGAAATAGTCAACACGAGAGTCAACACCGTTTTGCCAAAAGCATAGCTTTTCTGCTATCTTAAGACAAGAGGGGATAATGATGCTGTTTCCATAAGCTATTGGTATACAAAAGAAAAATCATATATTTCAGCACCCTAGACGGTGATTGCCCTTTAGTCTCATAACCTGAAGGTCGTAGGTTCAAATCCTACCCCCGCAACCAAAGATATCAACGGCTTAGAGAGAAATCTCTAAGCCGTTTTCTTTTGTGGGGCTACCTTGGGGCTACTCTTGACCCGGAATTCTCACCAACATTTTTCATCCGAAATTTTTCAGTGGTTTTGAGAGATTTCACACACCGCCTATTTTCCTAACGCGATTTTTGTAAATATGAATATTGCCGCGCGTCAAAACACAA
>Ga0316203_1000411_pt1 | contig 54713 bp, 54 predicted proteins | sample 6monrhotite_MG_FD_204940 | JGI IMG/M metagenome (GOLD analysis project Ga0316203, IMG submission 204940) | Microbial mat bacterial communities from mineral coupon in-situ incubated in ocean water Damariscotta River, Maine, United States -... | ecosystem: Environmental > Aquatic > Marine >... | reverse complement strand
CGTTGAATTGGTTATGGCTTTCGAAGAAGAATTTGGTTGTGAAATTCCCGACGATGCCGCCGAGAAAATCCTGACCGTTACGAACGCGATTGAGTTTATCAACGCGAATTCGTAAGCGTTTGTTTGGAAATGATAGGCGGCGGACGCTCAAGCTTATGGCTTTGGGAGACTGCCGCCTTTTCCGCTTCTAGCGGCATTTGTTGCCGTTATTCGTGTAGCACCGTGACATTATGTTGTGTCACCTACAGATAACATTGGGGCTCGTATGCGTCGTGTAGTGGTTACCGGACTGGGAATGGTTACCCCGCTTGCGGATGGTGTTGACGCCACGTGGCGCAAGCTTATCAATGCTGAATCTGGCATTAATGCCATTACAAGTTTTGATGTGTCTGACCTTCCTGCGAAAATTGCGGGTCAAGTGCCTTTGGGCGATGGTCCCGGCGAATTCAATTCAGATACCTATATTTCTTCCAAAGAGCGCCGCCGCGTTGACGATTTTATCGTTTACGGCATGGCCGCCGCCCAGCAAGCCATTGAAGACAGTGGTTGGGTTCCCCAAACGGAAGAAGATCGTTATGCCACGGGCGTGATGATTGGCTCTGGCATTGGCGGCTTGCCCGTTATGTCTGCCGGGTCTTTGACCGTTGATGGCGGTGGCGGGGGGCCCCGTCGGCTCAGCCCGTTCTTTATTCCCGCCAGCCTGATCAATTTGGTGTCGGGACAAGTTTCAATAAAATATGGCCTGAAAGGCCCGAACCATGCCGTGGTTACGGCGTGTTCCACCGGGGCGCATGCCATTGGCGATGCGGCGCGGTTAATCCAATGGGAAGACGCCGATGTGATGGTTGCTGGTGGTGCCGAAGCCGCTTGTTGTCGCGTTGGTATGGCTGGGTTTTCCCAAGCCAAAGCACTTTCGACGGAACGCAATGACACACCAACAGAGGCATCGCGTCCTTGGGACAAAGACAGAGATGGTTTTGTCATGGGCGAAGGTTCCGGGGTTGTGGTGTTGGAAGAATTAGAACACGCCAAGGCGCGTGGGGCCAAAATTTACGCTGAAATCGTTGGTTATGGTATGTCGGGCGATGCTTATCACATCACCGCGCCGTCTCCGACGGGCGATGGCGCCTATCGGTGTATGCGTTCGGCCATGAAACGTGCAGGCATGAACCCATCAGACATTGATTACGTCAACGCCCACGGGACTTCGACCATGGCAGACGTTATTGAATTGGGTTCTGTTAAACGTGCCTTCGGCTCTGATGTGGACAACATTTCCATGTCCTCGACAAAATCAGCAACCGGCCACTTGTTGGGGGCTGCGGGTGCGATTGAAGCCATTTTCTCGATCTTAGCGGTCAAAAACGGCGTGGTTCCACCAACGTTGAACTTAGACAACCCTGACGAAGGCTGTGACATCGATTTGGTGGCACATCATGCGAAGGAACGTCCTGTGCGGGCGGCGCTTTCAAATTCATTTGGGTTTGGCGGCACCAATGCGTCGTTGATCGTCAAGGCTTTCGATTAATCCATTAGCTTGGGAGCGTGTCCATGTCGAACGCTCTTAAAGCTCTCGTAATTCTTGCCCTCATTGGCATTTTTGCCATTGGGGGCAGTTTTTTTTATGTCAAAGACAAGGCTGAACGGCCCGGCCCCCACGACGTTGCGACCCGCGTTGTGGTTAAACCTGGGTCCAGTATAAAAACCATTTCGGCCTCTCTTGAAACTTCAGGCATCATTACCAATAGCTTGCAGTTTCGGTTGTGGGCACGGCTTACGGAACAACACACAAAATTGCGGGCGGGAGAGTTTGACATTCCAGCTCGGGCATCAATCGCCGAAGTTTTGAATGTTTTGGAACGCGGCGAGACGGTGGTTCGCAAGTTGACCTTGGCCGAAGGCCTGACGGTCACGGAAATGCTCATCATTATCCAAGATGCTGAGGGCCTGACCGGTGAGGTCACCAATATTCCCGACGACGGCATGATGTTGCCGGAAACCTATTTTTATTCATGGGGGGATCGTCGTGAAGACTTGGTTACCCGTATGGTCAAGGGCATGGAAGATTTGGTGCGTATGCAGTGGTTGGCCCGCGCCGATGAGTTCATCTTAGAAACGCCAGAACAAATGCTAACCTTGGCTTCAATCGTGGAAAAAGAAACAGGTCTTGCCAATGAACGCCCGAAAGTCGCGGCGGTGTTTTTGAACCGCTTGAAAAAGAATATGCGCTTGCAGTCGGACCCAACGGTGGTGTTTGCCCTGACCAATGGTTCCGGGGCTTTGGGTCGGGCCTTGAGCAGAGCGGATTTAAAAACCGATAGCCCGTACAATACTTATCAGGTGAAAGGTCTGCCCCCAGGCCCCATCGCCAACCCAGGTCGAGATAGTGTTTTGGCGGTGATGAACCCGGCTGATACGGATGCCATCTATTTTGTCGCCGATGGCAGTGGAGGCCACGTCTTTGCCAAGACCTTAAAACAGCACAACCGAAATGTTGCTAAATGGCGCAAGTTCAAACGTGGACAAAAATAGCCCAGGCACTTTGCCAAAAACGAAGTTTGGGGCCTAACCTTTTTTAGGAGCCTTCAGCAAAACCCAGCGCCGCACACAGGGCGGCAAGATTCCAATCAACCATGATATGGCCGCCATCGGCCACGGGAAAATGAGGCTGATACGGTGCCGAGCACGACCTTTGTCTAAGCCGTGGCGAATGATTTTTGCAGCCTTGGCGCCGCTCATCAACAAGGGCATCGGGAAATCATTGTTTTTGGTGATGCGACTTTCAACAAACCCAGGACAAATTGACGTGACGGTAATGCCATCCTCTTTTAAGGCCCCATTCAGCGCTTCGGCATAGGCCTTGACCGCCGCTTTGGAGGCTGAATAGGCCGGAGCACCAGGTAATGGCGTCAGCGCCGCCAGCGAGCTTACCACCGCAATATGTCCAGACCGACGCGGACGCATGGCTTCAATCGCGGGCCAGATGGTGTTGAGGACACCGCCTAAATTCACGTCAAAAATTGCCCGGGCTTGCTCTTCGGTTTCGCCTGCGTTGCCGCTGCCGCCGGAAATTCCGGCATTGGCGATCACCAAATCCAATGGGTGGGCAAGGTCTTGGGCCTGAATCCACGCCTTCATGTCGGCTTGGTTGGCGACGTTAACGATCATCGTGCTGACGTCGGCACCTAAGTGTTGGCAACGCTTGGACACGGCCTCTAGTCGATCAGCATCACACCCGCTGAGCGCCAAATGAAGGCCCGGCGCTGCATATTCTAAGGCCAAAGCCTCGCCAATGCCGCTGCTGGCCCCGGTAATGAGAATGGATCTTGGCGTATTCATAATGGGAAGCTAAGATGCTTTCTCTTTGAAATGGTTAAAGAAAATCGGGCTGAAATAGCCAATCAACCCCCAAAATATAGCACTGATGACAATGCTGGTCGCCGCGAATTGAGCCGCCAGGGTTGCCGGGACTTGACTGACATCCGTGGTCGGTTGCGGCGCTCCCCAAGCCTGAGGAAGGATTAACAGGGCAATTCCAATGACTTTTAAAGCCCCAACCTTGGCCCAGAATAGGCAATATAAACTGCCAAGGGTGCAGCCCACGCTCACAACCCACCAAATTTGGCGGTCTTGCAAATCAACGGTTGGCATCGCGGGAAGCTCTGGTGGAAGACCTAAGACGGGGGCTAATGTGAAGGCCGTAAAGCCTGCCGCCGCCAACAGCAGCCCCTTGGTTTGGTTAACCTTAGCGTCCCCACAGGTTAAGCCAACAACCAACAATAGGGAAAAAGCGATTCCCGTCACCGCATTGGCAAGAACCGTATACAGAAAGCGTTCCATACCCTTTTGGGGTGCCCAAGCGTTCGGGTCGTGGGCATGACTTACGGTGTTTGGGTCAACCTCGGCCGGATCGGGCTGTAATTGGTCGTGAATTATAGGGGCGCCGATTTCCAATTCTTCGGCAGCCATAATCATTGGTGTTGTGGTGAAGACTTCCACCATAGACACCAACACAGCCGCAAGCAGGCCAGCGGCCATAGCCGCAGCAAAAATGCGATACATCATGTGCTTATTCCAAGCTTAGTGGCAGGGAAACACTTGAACGTGGCGCGTGTCGTGAGCCGCGTTGTGGATCGGTGATGATTGGGCAAAGCCAACGGTGAACAGCATTGCGCCTGCAAAGACGACGGCCATCAGACGGGCTTTTCCAAGTTCACTAACGGTGCTCAAGGATTGGGAAGAGTTGGTTTGTGTTTGAACGTTCATAATTTCTCCGATGCCATCTCACCCGATGGCTTTGAGTTTCAACAACATGCGGCAGGTCTACTGGCTCCGGTTCGTCGCTTGCACCAAACCTTCCCAGAGAAAAACTCCAGTGGTCGTCTTCGGTGTAAGCTCCCCGTATACAGTTGCGGGGGCAGCCACGGTTGAAGCCCCTTGATAGGTAAGCCGTCCGTGTTCCCATTTTGATCCCCAGGACTTCGTCCGTTTGGGAACCGCATACCCCATCCTTAAAGAAGATTCTTGTGCGCGGCAAGCCTTTCCTCGTCTTGTGACGATCTTGATGCAGGCGTATAGTTATGGAGAAATTTCAAAGGGGATTCTTGTGAGCGTCTCAAGTATGACAGGGTTCGCTCGGGCGGCAGGTGGAGACGACACCTGTGTTTGGGCCTGGGAAGCGAAAAGCGTGAATGGCAAAGGCCTAGACGTGCGGTTGCGGTTGCCACGCGGCTTTGATGCCCTTGAGATTCTGGCGCGTGATCGCGTCACTAGACGCTTTAAACGCGGCAATGTGTCCTTGAACCTTGATCTGACCTGGACCCGCTCCCAAACCACCTTGCAAGTGAACGATGAAGTCTTGTCGCAAATTATTCGGGCGGGGGAAAAAGTCCAACAGGTCCTGCCAGCGGCTCACCCCCCAAGCATTGATGGAATTCTGGCGCTGCGCGGCGTTTTGGAACAGGTGGAATTCCAAGTCGAAGCGGACCAATTGCAGGCCGTTGAAGGCGTATTGCTAGAGGGCTTAGAACAAGCCCTGGATCAATTAGCGGAAGGCCGCGACGGCGAGGGGCAACGATTGGGCGGTGTCTTGCACGATCAGCTGGCCGACATTGAAACCTTGTCCGAACAAGCAGGTTCTCTTGCGGCCTTGCAACCCGAAGTTCTGCGTAAGCGGTTGGTGACGCAAGTTGAGGCTTTGATCCAAGACGTTGATGGCCTTGACCCTGAGCGTTTGGCTCAAGAAACAGCCTTGTTAATGGTCAAAGGTGACATCCGCGAAGAGCTGGACCGTCTTGTCGCCCATATTGAAGCGGCTCGAGACTTGTTGGGCCAAGAGGACCCCGCCGGGCGACGCTTGGACTTTTTATGCCAAGAATTTAATCGGGAAGCGAACACGTTGTGTTCAAAATCTTCCGATACCCAACTGACCCGTATTGGCTTAGAATTGAAAGCTGTCATAGAACAATTTCGCGAACAGGTGCAAAACATTGAATGATCCCCTCAACATCAAACGCCGGGGCTTAATGCTGGTGTTGTCTTCGCCATCCGGGGCTGGAAAAACATCAATAGCCCGTGAATTGTTGGCGCGCGATGACAATCTCAGCATGTCTGTTTCCGCTACGACGCGAGCCCCTCGTCCGGGCGAGGTCGATGGAAAAGATTATTTTTTCTTGTCTCAGAAAAAATTTGAAGAAATGGTCGAAGATAACGAATTTCTAGAATATGCGACGGTCTTTGGCAATTCATACGGCACCCCGCGTGCCCCGGTGTATGAGGCTCTTGAAGCGGGAAAAGACGTGTTGTTTGACGTCGATTGGCAAGGCACTCAACAATTGCATGGTCGAGCCGGCAAGGATTTAGTGCGCGTTTTTATCTTGCCGCCGTCAAAGGACGAACTGGAAAGACGTCTTCGGGGGCGGGCTCAAGACAGTGAAGAGGTGATCAAAAAACGCATGGCCCAAGCGGCCTCAGAAATGGGCCATTACGACGAATATGATTATATTGTCGTTAATGTAGACGTCGACGATAGCGTTGCCGAAGTCCAAATGATCTTAGGGGCGGAACGGTTGCGCAAAAGTCGCAGAGACGGGCTTTACGATTTTGTCCGCCAATTGTGCAAATACTGCTAGGCCGTTTTAGCCGCGTATAACCGCGCCAGCTTAGCAAAGTCTTCGACAGAGAGCTCTTCGGCACGCTGGGTTTCTTTAAGGCCTGCGTCTTGGGCGCTGATCCCCAACGATTTAAGGCTTTGGCGGAGCATCTTTCGACGTTGTCCAAAAGCCGTTGCCACCACTTTTTCCATAGCGTTCCAGGTCGCAGGGGCTAAAGGTTTAGGCCTGGGGGTTAAACTCACCACCGTGGACTGGACCTTAGGTGGGGGCGTAAAAGCACGTTTGTCGATGTTGAATTCAATTCGAACTTCACACAACCACTGACACATGATGCTGAGCCGCCCATAGGCTTTGGTGCGCGGTTTAGCCCCTATGCGATCGGCGACTTCCTTTTGAAACATCAAAGTAAGGCCTTCAAAGGCCTGAGCATTCTTAAGCCAGCCAATCAACAGCGGGGTCGCAATGTTATAGGGCAGGTTCGCCATGATGCGCCGGGGTGCGGGGGCCAAAGCGACAAAATCTTGTTCTAAAGCATCGCCTTCAATAATTTCCAATTGCCCAGCGTAGGCGGGGCTTAGATAAGCATTTAGGGCTAAAATACAGCGCGGATCACGTTCAACGGCGATCACCCGCTTAGCCCCTTGGGCCAAAATGGCCCGCGTAAGGCCGCCGGGACCCGGGCCAACTTCTATAACCGTGGTGTTCGATAAATCACCAGCCGTTCGCGCAATGCGTCCGGTCAAGTTCAAATCCAACAAGAAGTTTTGCCCCAGTTGCTTTTGAGCCGCTAGATCATGTTGGGCAATGATTTCACGCAAAGGCGGAAGATTGTCGAATTCTTGCGTCATGCTCACCGGGCTGCCCGCGCTTGAGCCATTTGTTGTGCCATGGTGAGGGCTGCCATGAGGCTCAATTCTGAAGCGCGCCCGGTGCCTGCAATATCAAAAGCGGTCCCATGGTCGGGGGAAGTGCGGACAAATGGCAAGCCTAATGTGGCATTGACGCCGTTTTCAAAGTCTATCGCTTTTAAGGGGATCAGACCTTGGTCATGGTACATACACACCGCCGCATCATAGGTTGGCAGGGCATCAGCGGTGAACATGGTGTCCGGGGGCATGGGGCCTTTGGCTTGTATGCCTTCGCCGCGCAAGCGTGCAATGGCGGGGGCAATGATATCCATTTCTTCATGGCCCATGGCACCGCCTTCTCCGGCGTGGGGGTTTAGCCCGGCAATGGCAAGAATGGGGTTGGCAATGGAAAAATCGCGCCTGAGAGCCGTATGGGTGGTGCGGGCTACGTCACAGATGATGTCAGTGTTGAGGCTTAAAATAGCCTTCCGTAAAGAAACATGCACGGTCGCCAAAACCACGCGCAATTTAGAACACGCCAACATCATCACAGGGGCGTAAGAAATGCCAGCCAAATGGGCTAAATATTCCGTATGACCGGGAAATTCAAAACCAGCCTCGTAGAGGACTGATTTTGCGATCGGATTGGTGACAACCGCAGAAGCTTGGCCGCTTTGGACATATTCAACGGCCATTTGAATGGACTTTAGAACGGCCTCCCCATTGGTGGGGACGGGCTGTCCAGGCACTGGGGGAATGGCTAAGGGGCGGTGTAATACCGGCAAGGCTTTGGCAAAAATAGCCCCCGTTTCACCGGGGGCCGTAATTTTTTGGATGGGAATATAAAGCCCCAAACGGTCAGCCATAGATTTTAGGTGGTCAGCGTCAGCAATCATAAAAAAATTGGGCATTTTGGTGCCATTTTCCGCATGTCGCAGCCAAGCCTTAAGCGTGATGTCGGCGCCGACACCTGCGGGGTCTCCCATGGTTAAGGCTAACGGAAGCTGTTTCATTGGCGAATGTCTATGAAAGCATCACGGCGTAAATCATGAAGACGTCTTCGGGCAGACAATTCAAGGCGTTGGTTGGTCAGGTCATCGCCAATTTTCAGGCGTGCCGCTTCCATATCCAGAGCGCCGCTATTGCGTTCGCAGACCATCATGACGGCGAGACCGCCGCCCGTGGGCAGCACTTGGCTCGGCTGGCCTATGGCCAGTGGCCCGACAATGGCTTGCATGTTTTGAGGCAGGTTAGAGAGGCTGATTTCGCCCATGGACCCCGTCAGAGGTGAGGGGGGAAATGGGAAACCTGGTTGAGCGGGAGCCGCTTCGAGTTGTGCGCAACTGCGTAAGTTTTGGGTGAGGGCTATTAATTGTCGAGCGGTCGCGTCAAGCGCTGCCCGATCATTCGCATTTGGAGTCAAAACGTGGAGCTGGGAAACTTTCAAGAAGGTGTTGCCTGCATTTAGTCCAGGGCTGTTGCGGACATCACGCAACAACAATAGGTAATACCCGCCAATGGAGCGGATTGGTAACGACACTTGTCCAGGTTTTAATTGACGCACAACGGTTTGCAGCTCAGTGGCCAAATGATTGAATTGAACCCATCCCATATCTCCGCCTAAGGCTGCGGTTGAGGCCCGCGAAAAGTTGGTGGCTAGGGTTTTAAATGAGGTCCCGTTTTGCATTTCCTGTAACAGACGTTGACCCAACGTCTGGGCATTGCGGTCATCGGCAGGCTTATCAACGGGAATGAAAATTTCGGCCAACAGGTATTCAGGTTTTCCGGCATTGGTTTGGATGCGTTTTATTTCATCGGTGATTTCGTCTTCACTGATGGTAATGGAGCGAGCTAACTCGCGTCCGACATATATTTGCCAAGAAATACTGGCTTCGATCTGAGACGTCAGGGTCGTTATGGGAACACCGTTTTGCATCAATTTGTTGGCAAACTGATCAACAGTCATGTTGTTGTTAGCGGCTATGGCTTGTAGTCGTTCAGCAATATCATCTTGTTTGACTTTAATATCGGCACGTTCAGATTCTTGTAGCATCAACTTTTCATCAATAAGCCCACGAAGAACTTGAGATCTAACCCGGGCACGGTTTTCTGGATCGGGCTTCATGTTTGAAGCATTGATAATCATTGTGATACGGGTTTCCAGATCAAGAACGGAAATGACGTCGTCATTAACCACGACCGCGATGCCAAGTCCTGCTTGTTGGGCATGGCTCGGCAAGGCATGCGTAAAGACGGCCAAAAGGGCAGCAAAGCCATAAAAAAGAGGAAAAAACCGTACACTTATTTTCATAAAAATCTAATCTGCCCTTATGCGTGACGTTGGCGTTAAGATGCTTTGTCAATGTGGCGAATAAATGTCCTTAATTGACTGGCACATCCGATGTGACTTCGCCCAATGTTTTGAACACCAAACGAAACATGATGGAATTGTTGGGTTGAATCTCACGATCTTGAAAGAACGTTCGCCCCAGTGTGCTCTCTAAGGTGAAGCACTCATCGTCATAAGTGAGGACCAAGTTCATAGATCTTTGGCCGCCATTCTGTGACATATCCCTGACCCCTGAAAGTTGACTTGACCAGGTGTCGGTGAGTTGGGTACCAAGCGAATAACTGAGTTCTTCACGACCCGCAAACTCATCGCCTTGCTGGGTGTCAAAGGAAACAAAATCAGCACCATAGCTCAACCAACCCGCTTTCCCAGAAAGTCCAACTTCATTGCGACGGAATTCCAAAGTGTCTTTGTTCATGCGGGTTCTGTACAGCAGGTTTAATCGTTCACTTGGTGACACTTGAACTTTGCCAACATAGTCCGAGAAATTATCTTCCAAACCGGACCCAACTTTAAACGTATCATCAGCCTTGACGCGATAACTTTGCCCCATCATCACCGAGGTCATGCCCCCCTGATCGCCCGTCACAGACCATTTTAAACCGTAGTTGGCCCGGGGGCCGCTTTCCACCCGGTCAAATCCGGTGAAGCGATTGGTGCTAAAAAGGTTTGCGTCATTAAAGTCAAAGTCTTTGCTATCTTCGTTCGCCATCTTATAGCTGTTGCCGCCATAGGGGCTGGCAACAACTTGACCAACGGGTTCAAAAACCTGCGTTACCGTTCCTGTCCGCTTCGCCATGGGCCAGCTCCAGTCGAGAGCCACTTGGGGCGTTAGGCGCAGCGCAGCGCCATTGTAAGAGGTGCCACGGGCTGCGGGGACAGGGACGTTAGAGGCATGGAAGAAATCAACCCCCATAGAGGTGCTCAGTTTGTAAATATCACCCTTAGGCGCAATGTAGGGCAGGTTCCAACTTGGTTTGACGCTGATACGCTTTGAACTTATGCCTTGTTCCCGTGTCAACATGGCGACATTGACGTCCACAGCGTTGTAAGCCCCCAAACGATTTGGGTCGCCTTGGTGGTTGTAATTCACGACAGGTAGAGCGATGGGCGTCGTTTTAGAAGTATCGGTGGCGCGCAAGCCTTGGAACGACAGGGCGGAAATCGAAGTGTAGTCGTTGCCTTGAAAGCCTTCCATGAAGGCTTTGCTGGTGAGCGTATCGGATCCCCCAAAACCATAACGGCGCATGTAGGTATCTGAAATTGCGCGGTCTAAGTTTGCCCCCCAACGCCATTTTTGGTTTAGATCAAAGTTTGCCGAAGCCTGAACATGGCCGAGCACGTCTTTCTTGGAATCATAAGCCAGACTTGCATTGGTTAGGACTTCACCCTTGGTAAAGCGTCCGCGATACTGACCCGCCACAGCCCCGTATTCAGCGGAGGTGATAATGGGCGTCAAGGTCACATCGGAATTGTCATCAAGGACATAAAAATAGGGCGTTTTGATGGTGAAGCCAAGATTTGAAGAGCCCCCGCCGCTCGGACTCAAAAATCCAGTTTTTCGTTTTACGGTGGGGTCTGGATGGCTGAGATAGGGCATGTACATGACCGGGAGACCCGCAACTTCAAGCCATGAGTCTTGGTATTGAACGATTTTATTGACGCGGTCATGCACCACTTTAACAGATTTAATTTGCCACAATAGAGGACGGGTCGGGTCTGTTTTGCAGGCTTCGCAACGCGTGTAAACAACACGATCCATGATCATGGTTTCATCATTGACGAGCTTGGCTTTGCTGGCGGCAAAGCGGGATTTGTCGATCAAAACGGCTTTTAAATCTTCGATAAGGCCATTTTTAAGGTCGCCGGTAATTTCCATGCTGGAGGCAAACACAACATCACCGTTGGAACGGTGCAGGGTCACATTGCCACTGGCGCGGATCAGGTCGTGGGTTTGATCATAACTGATCAGATCGGCGATTAACGTGCGGTCAGTCTGGTTGATTTCAACGTGCCCGCGCGCGGTGATGATGCCCAGGTCGTTATCATGGGTCATAGAGTCCGCAGAAAAAGCCGCCGGTGGATCACTTGGCGTTTGCGCAAGGGCACCATGGCCCCCCAAGTAAAGGGGAGCGGCAATCAGCGCTGATAAAATGAACCGTCTTATCGTCATATACCGTCTAACCGTCCTCTAGATGAAGCAACATGGCAAGCCCAAGCATAAGTGCGACCCCGGAAGGTGACCATGCAGCGAGCGTGACAGGTATGCTTTCCGACAGACCCAGTGCGTAAACTACGTCGGAGAAGAAATAAAGTATAAAACCCGTCAACACACCACTGGCAATGACGAAAGTTGTCGCCCCACGTCTAGCATGGCGCAGCGTGAATGTCGCGGCGATTAATACCATCGCGCACATCAAAAGCGGTGAAGCCAGCAGGGAATGAAATTGCAAGCGGTGACGAATGGCCGAAAACCCAGCCTCATCTAGGGTTTGAATGAATTCTGGGAGTTTCCAAAACGACATCGTCGCGGGGGAGGCAAAGTTGTCTTGAATTCGCGCCAGCGTTAAGTCTGTTTCCAGCCAATATTCATCTTTGTGAATGGGCGGGGCTTCGGGGGTGTTAATCCAAGCATTTTCCATGCGCCAAAAGCCATCGCCCAAAAATGCCCGTTCCGCATCAATGCGGCCAACAAAGGTATCTTGGCCTTGGTACAAGAACGTGATGGTGTTCAATAGTTCAACCCGATCTTCTTGTTGTAGTATGTTTCGGGCATGGACCACCGCGTGCCCGCCTGAAATGCCTTGGCGCAGCCAAAGCCCAGACTTTGAAAGGGCCAGAATACTTTTTTGGCCTTTGAGGTTAGAGGCTTCCAGGGTTTGAAAACGAGCCAACGTGGTCGAAGATAGAGGGTTGAAAAGGGTGACTTTAAAGACACCGAGCATGAACGCCAGCAACAGTACGGGGAGTAAAAATTGCCACACAGAAATACCCGCCGCCCGCGTAACCGCCAATTCATGACTGCGGGTCAGACGCCAAAATGACGTCATGCCGCCAAATAAAACGGCAAATGGGAACAGCAATTGGCCCATATGAGGCAATTTCAAAAGCCCCATTTGCAAAACGATCGCAAAGGTTACGTTCGGCTTAGAAGCTGCTCGGCGCAGCAATTCGATTACGTCTAATAGGAATATCAAGGCCAAAAGGCCAAAGAAAAAGCCCAGAAAACTCATCAAAAAGCCTCGGCCTATATAAACCGACAGGGTGCTGGATAGCTTCATGTTGAGGCCCCCCGGTTCGCTTGAGGTGGCAAGGAAAGGGGAACAGCCTTTTTAAAAGTGAGACCGGGCATCAGCAAGACAAAAGCACCGATAATCATAGGCAGAGCCGTGACAATATATATCGCCGGAATAAACACTTCATTTTTGGCCGCAATGTTAAGAATGGTGAGCAGGGAAGCCTGATAGCCGCCCGCAAACAGGATGGCTAAGGTAATCCGTCGGCTTTCCGCTCTGCGGGTGAAGCTGCCAGAAATTAATGTGCTTAGGGCGATCATCACAAATCCCAAAGCCGACCATGGCAACGCGAGGCGGCGATGGATTTCCACATGGTATTTTCCGATGTTTCGATCATCCAATCCGGTGGTGTCTAAATCATAAAGTTCAGACATAGTCCGTTCACGGGCTTCAATGTGTCGGGTTTGACCTTCTTGGGCGGGGGGGGCAAGTTCAAATACATAGCGGTCAAAATACAAAATCGACAATTGCTTGGTAACTTTATCGAAGTTTTGCCGAGACCCGTTGAACATCACTACGCGGGCTCCATCGGTGCTTTGGATCATAGCCCCGTGTTCGCTCATCAGCGTATAGGTATGGCGAGGGTCCCGGTCATCATGAGCCAAAATGCCCAAAAGCCGTCCGTCTTCGGTCCGTTCGCGCACATAAACGGTGATACCTTGAGAAACCTCGTTAAACGTACCTTCTTTGAGCAAGACGTTTGAAAAACTACGAATTTCCCACTGCATTTCTCTGAATTTGGTGTAGGAGTTCGGCACCAGATAGGTGGAAAGGCCATAGCCAACGGCCACCACTATCAGCGACAACAGGACTGCTGGTCTAGCCAAGTTGAACTGGCCCAAACCCGCCGCCCGCATCACCACCAATTCCCGGTCCATGATCATGCGGTGGTAGGCAAATGTGGTGATGGAAAAAAGACTCACCGGTAAAATAATGGTGAGAAAATTGGGCATCATCAGAGCCGTCAGCAACAGAAACATGCTGGCCGAAAGGCCGCTGTTGACGATCAAGTCGACAAAATGCAAAGACTGGCTTAGCCACACCACGCACGACAGCGAGGCTGTAACCAGCATCAGTCCTACGAAAAGCTGCCAGAATACGTAGCGGGTCAGCCGATTCATTTCGTCTTCAGTCCCTATCTTTAAAGTAAGGACGTAAAATGTGCGAAAACGGTGCAAAAATCAAGAAAAACAAGCTTTTATTCTGGTTTTTTAAGGTTGTTCACCTTTCGGTGGCAAGACCTTGCCGGGGTTCATGAGGTTTTTTGAATCAAAACGGGCTTTAACGGCGCGCATGAGGTCCAACTCAACCGGGTCTTTTAAACGTTTCATCTCGTCTCTTTTTAGCTGTCCGATGCCATGTTCGGCACTGAAGCTTCCCCCCATTTCAGCCACCAGATCATGGACGGCTCGATTGGTGCTTTGCCACAGATCCAAAAAGGCCTGGGTGTCCATGTTTTCAGGCTGGCTTAAGTTGAAATGGATGTTGCCATCGCCCAAATGCCCAAAGGCACATACCCGCACGCCAGGGATCAAGTTTTCAACCAGGGCTGTGGCCTGTTCAATGAAGTTTGGTACCTCTGACACCGCCACCGATACATCGTGCTTAATCGATCCACCTTCGCCTTTCTGCGCCTCGGGGATGGCTTCGCGTACGGCCCAAATGGCATCCGATTGGGTGCCGTTTTGCGCGATCACGGCGTCTTCGACGAATTCGGCCGCAAACGCGTCGGCTAAGGCAGCTTCCATCAGGGCGTTTAAGTCCGCATCCGCATCGGCGCTGGAAAATTCCAGCAATAAATACGCTTCATGTTGACCTTGGAGGGGGCTTTTGACGCCTTCAACATGCTTTTCGGCAAGACCTAAGGCGAAACCACTGATGACTTCACAGGCATTCAGCACATCGGCGGCTCGCTTGCGGGCGGTGTGAAAGGTTTGCAAAGCCGCCGCAAAGCTTGCGCATCCAACCAGCGCCACCGCCGTTGATTTTGGCTCTGGATACAAGCGAAGGACGGCGCGGGTTATGATGCCCAGCGTGCCTTCAGCCCCCAAAAACAAGGCCTTAAGATTGTATCCAGTGTTGTTTTTGCGCAGGGCCTTTAGCCCATTCCAAATGCGTCCATCGGGCAAAACGACTTCAAGACCCAACACCAATTCACCTGCATTTCCATAGCGCAAAACATGCACGCCCCCGGCATTGGTCGATAAGTTGCCACCAATTTGGCAACTGCCCTCGGCGCCTAAACTCAATGGGAAATAGGCTCCAGCTTGGCACGCCGCCGCTTGTACATTGGCTAAAATAGCCCCGGCTTGAACGGTCAGAGTGAGGTTCACGGCATCAACCCATTCAATGGTGTCCATACGGTCTAAACACAGGATTAAGGCCCCGTTTGGAACACCGCCGCCGACCAATCCTGTGTTGCCACCATGGACCACCATGGGCATCGTATGACTGGCGCAAATCTTTACAATTTCAGAGACTTCAAGCGTGTTCTTAGGTTTGACGAGAGCCGGAGATGTGCCTTGGTATAGGCCACGTTGTTCGCCTAAATGCGGAGCTATGACGTCCGCGTCGGTGATGACATATTGCGCACCGACAGTGACTTTGAGCGCATTTAGGAGGGCGTCTAAGCTCAAACGGCCTGCTCCTTGGGTACGAAGATGAAGTTAAATATATAATCTTGAGGGCTAGGCGCTTTGCGGTGATGCGTGTCGCCATCAAAGCTGTCGCCGCTTTTAAGCACGCCTCGGTGCAAAAATAACATGCGGTAGCCCAAATCCGTGACGCGCTTTAAGTCGTCTTCAATGGCGCGACCTGTATGATTTTGTTCCATTTCGATCAACAGGGTTGGGCGGTCGTGTTTGAGGGTCTCTAACGCGCCGTCCAACACTGCCATTTCGTGGCCTTCGACGTCGATTTTAAGGAAACCAATGTTGTTTAGCCCTTCGTCGTCCAACCGCCGGGTTTTGACCATCACTTCGCCATAGCTGTCGCCGACTTTGTTGTGGTTGAGGCTGGCGCCTTGGTTGGAATAGCTGCCGCGCGAAGTTTTGGGAATGCGTAGGGCGAATTCTCCGGCTTGATCCGAAAGGGCGGCAAAATTGACAGTGGCTTTGCTGCCAACACCAACTTTAAGCGTTTTAAACATTTTTGGGTTGGGCTCATAGGCATAGACATGGTGGCTGAGCCGTTCGAGCCAATAGGTGTAAACGCCCTTGTTGGCCCCGGCATCCACAGAATTGCGGGTCGGATCTATCAAAAACGGCAAAATTCTGAGTTCCGCTTCACCCCGGCGCAATTCCCGCCGCGCCCGCAAAACGTAATACACACTGGGCGGAATCAAAACCCCGCGTACCCGTTCTTCAAAAGACGACGGCGGCTCCCAGCCAGCGCCCGTATCATTCAAATCGCTCAAAACCATATCCCCAAAATAAGAGTTGAGCGGACCTTACCACGGGTGAGGAAAGCTTTTCTACAAAATCAGGAGTGAATTAACAAAACAGTTATGAGTAAATTTTAGGCCCTGTTAGTCTTCTTCCGCTTTGATTTCACATTCCTGTGAGCATTCGGCGACCATGGTTAGGACGGGGCCGTGATTGACAGGGACGATTTGCAGGGGGGCAAAGCGGCCGTCGCGCGACAGGTAAAAATCATATTGTGAATTGTTCCACAGGGTTTTGTGCTTGTTTTTAAACCCAGCCACGGGATTTGGGGTGACTCGAACCCGGTAGGTCTCGTGCAAAACGCCTGCAACGGTTCTTTTAACCGCCCCCAAATGGGTAATTTCCATATCAAAGCGTCTGCGACCATCAAAGCCTTTGGCAATGCCGGTCTCTGGACCGCCGCTAAGGTGAGCTTTGACAATGGAAATGATTTGCGGAATCAGGGTGATGGGATCATTGACGCCCGTGCGAAATTCCGGCTCGACCTTTTCTAAGACTTCGGGGCCTTTTTCGGCGGGGTTCCAACGGTCTTCACGACCAGGAGTAGGGGCCGTTCCGGTGACGGCTTTGGCGGCTTCGCCCGCGTTTCCAAAGGCAATGTCAACCCACCTGAAATGCTTTTTATTAGTATATTCAGTACGGTAAGTCTGAGCGACATAGGTTTCAGACAAAGCCATGGAAGCAGCGGCGCTGCCCACAGAGTCGGTTCCATTAAAGGCTTTTGGCGGGCTGATCACGTGACCCCGACTGGTGGCAATGGCCGACAGGTTGGTGAAATAGCGGGTCATGCCGCGCGATTCTAAATGAAAGCGATTTTCAAATGTGTCCCCGTCGGTGATCAACGACAAAGCAAAGTCGGCCACATGAAAACCACCCCATTTGGCCTCATAACGCAGGTAAAGGTTCTGGGCCTGGGCGTTCAAAGGCAGCAAAGCCACCAACACACAAAGCCATAAGGAGCGGTAAAAACGAGTGTAAATTTTCATCATAATAGGGTGAATATAGACCTGCAGGACGGCAACGAAAAGCCTTCAATATTGCACAATGTGGGAAAAGTTATTTTCGAGGCTCATTATTTCTTGAGATACCTTGAACTATCGCGCATAAAGTCTGATATAGACCTTATTGAAGAAACTCGCAGAAAAGAACGGTTCCCGAATGAAAATCGCTATTCCAAAGGAAAGCCGACCCGGTGAAAGGCGCATTGCCGCTTCTCCCGAAATCGTAAAGAAGCTTACAGGCTTCGGTTTTAACGTGATTGTTGAAAAAGGCGCAGGCTTAGACGCTTCGGTCACGGACGATGACTTTAAAGACGCTGGTGCCACCATTTCTAAGGATGCCGCCACCACTTTGAAAACCGCTGATGTGGTGTTGAAAATTCAACGTCCCACGGCGGCTGAGATCAAATTGATAAAAAAGGGCGCGGTTTTGTGCGCGCACCTGTCGGCGCTGACCGAAAAAGCCGATGTCGAGGCTTTGGCAAAGGCTGGTATCACCGCTTTTGCCATGGAATTGATGCCGCGTATTTCTCGCGCTCAGTCGATGGACGTTCTGTCGTCGCAATCAAACTTGGCCGGTTACAAGGCGGTGTTGGATGCGTGTAATGAATACGCCAGTGCTATGCCGATGATGATGACGGCGGCGGGCACCGTTGCCCCGGCTAAGGTCTTTATCATGGGCGTTGGCGTTGCGGGTTTGCAAGCCATTGCCACGGCCAAACGGTTAGGCGCGGTTGTGACCGCCACCGACGTCCGTCCAGCGACCCGTGAACAAGTGGAAAGTTTGGGCGGTAAGTTCTTGACCGTCGATGCCGAAATGGAAAAAGACGCGGAAACCGATGCAGGCTATGCCAAACAAATGCCGCCGGAATACTTTGAAAAGCAAAAACAGGTGGTGTCTGAACATCTGAAAAAGCAAGACATCGTCATCACCACGGCTTTGATTCCGGGCCGTACTGCCCCCATTCTGGTGACCAAGGACATGGTTGCCAGTATGCGCACCGGATCGGTGATCGTTGATTTGGCGGTCGAAGCGGGTGGCAACGTTGAAGGCTCTGCCCTTGGCAAGGTCGTTAAAGCCAAAAACGGCGTGCTGATTGTCGGTCATGAAAACATGCCGTCGCGCCTGTCCAAGGACGCCAGTCAGTTGTTTGCTAAAAACCTTCTCAACTTCCTGGCCCCGCATGTGGACAGTGAAGCCAAAACCATAAACTTCGACTGGGAAGACGAAACCGTATCTGGCACCTGTGTGTGCAAGGACGGAAAAGTCGTTCATCCCATGTTGACCGCCAAGGGGAGCTAAGTCATGGACGCAGCAACCATTCAAAATCAAGCGCAAAAGTTGGTCGATGATGCGGCTAACCTTGCGCAACAAGCCGGTGAAATTGCCGCAAACGTGAGCCATTTGGCTGTCAGCACCGGGAGCAGTGGCGAAGGGTTTTCCTTCATCGCTCTGTTCACCGTGTTCGTGTTGGCGTGCTTTATCGGGTATTTTGTGGTGTGGAGCGTTACGCCTGCTCTGCATTCCCCGCTGATGGGCGTCACCAACGCCATTTCATCGGTAATCATCGTCGGGGCCCTGGTCGCAGCCGGTCCGGCAGATATGAATATTTCTAAGGTTTTAGGCTTTTTGGCCGTGACCTTGGCATCGGTTAACATCTTTGGGGGCTTTATCGTCACCCAGCGGATGTTGCAGATGTTCAAAAAGAAAACAAAATAGGAGCGCTGAGATATGTCTGAAAACTTAAGCGCTTTTGCTTACCTGATCGCGTCGGTGTGCTTTATTTTAGCCCTGCGTGGTCTTAGCCATCCCGAAAGTTCCCGCCGTGGCAACATGTTGGGCATGATCGGTATGGCCATTGCCATCGTCACCACGTTGGTTGATCCCGATGTTGTTAGCTATCCGCTGATTTTGGTCGGCTTGCTCATCGGTGGCAGCATCGGTTCGGTCGTGGCGTTGAAGATCAAAATGACAGCCTTGCCGCAATTGGTGGCCGCGTTTCACTCGCTGGTCGGTCTGGCCGCTGTGCTGGTGGCCTCGGCGGCGTTGTTTAACCCTTCGGCATATGGTCTGGGTCTGCCCGGCCAGGTGAGCCCTGCCAGCCTTGTTGAAATGGGCTTGGGCACCGCGATTGGTGCGGTGACGTTCTCCGGCTCCCTGATTGCCTTTGCTAAATTGCAAGGCCTCATGTCAGGGGCTCCGATCACCTTCCCCATGCAACACAAACTGAATGCGGCGATGGGCATTGGTCTGGTCGTGTTGTTCGTTGTCTTTGCCGGCAGCGAAAGCCACACGGCCTTTATGGCTTTGGCTTTGTTGGCATTTGTCTTGGGCTTCTTGATCATCATCCCCATCGGTGGTGCGGATATGCCCGTTGTTGTGTCGATGCTGAACTCTTATTCCGGCTGGGCCGCAGCTGGCATTGGTTTCACTTTGGGCAATCCATTGTTGATCGTCACGGGGGCTTTGGTTGGGGCTTCGGGTGCGATCCTCAGTTACATTATGTGCAAAGGTATGAACCGTTCGATTTGGAACGTGCTGTTGGGCGGATTTGGCTCTGATGCTGGCGGTGCCGCCGCAGCCACCAGCCCCACAGGCGGTTCTGTCAAGTCCGGTTCGGCTGATGATGCGGCGTTCATCATGAGCAACGCGTCCAAAGTCATCATCGTTCCCGGTTACGGCATGGCCGTGGCGCAAGCCCAGCACTCGCTGCGTGAAATGGCAGATTTGCTGAAAGCCGAAGGGGTTGACGTTTCGTACGCCATTCACCCGGTCGCGGGTCGTATGCCAGGACACATGAACGTGTTGTTGGCCGAAGCCAATGTGCCTTATGACGAGGTGTTCGAGCTGGAAACCATCAACAACGAGTTTTCCACCGCCGACGTTGCTTTCGTTATCGGGGCTAACGATGTCACCAACCCCGCCGCCAAAACCGATCCCAGCAGCCCGATTTATGGCATGCCGATTTTGGATGTGGAAAAGGCGGGAACGGTGCTGTTCCTCAAACGTGGCATGAGCTCAGGCTATGCCGGCGTTGAAAACTCGCTGTTCTTCTCCGACAACACTATGATGCTGTTTGGGGACGCAAAGAAAATGACCGACGAGATTGTGAAAGCCTTGGGTTAAGCCCCAACAATCCACATCAAAAAAAACGGCGACTCTTAACGGAGCCGCCGTTTTTGTTTTGTACAAGTAAATGTTTCCGTGCGAAAGTTAGGCAAGTTGATCGCATCTTGATTGGTTGAGGTATATTCGTATGAAATACATCGAGTTAACGGAAGACTTGCGGCTCGGCCATCCTGTCTTGGACGCCGAGCATGAGAAGCTGGTCGCTCAGGTTAATGAATGTGTTGATATCGTCAAAGCCAGCGGTGAACGTGAAGCCGTTGAGGTCAAGCTGGCTGAAATTTCCAAGTTCCTTTGCCTTCACATTCAACATGAAGAGGCGATTATGTCCGCGTTGGAGTATAAGATCACCGATGACGAGAAGCTGCATCACCAGGAAGGGATGCAGAGTTTCGCATCGCTGCAGAGCGAACTTAAAAACGGCATGGCTGTGGTCGATGCTGTTGAGGAAATCAAACATCTTATTTTGGTTACTTTTTTGCGGACTGACATGGGCCTGAAAAGCTATTTGCCGGATATCTGAAAACCATAGACCTCTCTTCACCTCCCCAAACCACTCCACCGCAAGCGAGATGCAAAATGAAGTATCCGTAGCCTTCGTTGAGCGCATTTCGTATACCGACCTTTGTCCGCCAACGCCATGAGGTGAGGGGCTATTTCGGCGCGCTTGCCCGCTTCAGTCTGTCATTGATCGCAAGGCCCAGCCCGACGCTTGGAATGGGCACGACGGCGATGCTTTGGGTGCCCGAATGGTCGAGTTGGCGCATCATGGAAAATAAGTTGGCGGCGGCTTCACTTAAGTTGGCGTTGGGCGAAAGGTTGAGCGCGGTGTCGGCGGGCATGTTGGGGCCAAAGCCTAACAAGGCCTCGCCGGGTGTGCGGTCTTGGGGCGCAACATTCATGCGCAGCGGAACGTTCGGCGCGTAGTGGCTTTGCATTTGACCGGGGGCGGTGATGGTGTCGCCGCTCGCCAAAGACAAGGGGCCGATGATGGCTTCAATGTCTTCAACGGCGACGCCTCCGGGGCGCAACAGAGTCGGAGTCTGGGTGGAAACATCTACTATGGTGCTTTCCAAACCCACTCGGCACGGTCCACCGTCTAAGATCATGTCGAGGGTTGATGAACCTTTAAATTGTTGTTGGACGTGCGCGGCTTGGGTGGGGCTGATGGCGCCCGACTTGTTGGCGCTGGGGGCGGCAATGGGCATGTCTGCGGCCTTCAACAGGGCTTGGGCCAGGGGATGGTTTGGCACCCGAACGGCCACCGTATCGAGGCCCGCCGTCGCCAATAAAGACAGCCGAGAGTCTGCTTTGCGCTTGACAACCAACGTCAAAGCGCCCGGCCAAAAGGCTTTCTCTAAATCCAATGCAAATCCACTAAATTCAGCAAATTCATTGGCTTGCTTAATATCTTTAACGTGAATGATTAAGGGGTTGAACTGCGGTCTTTGCTTGGTTTCAAAGATGCATGCCACCGCCCGGTCATTACAGGCATCGGCGCCTAAGCCATAAACCGTTTCGGTGGGAAACGCGACCAAACCGCCAACACGCAAGATGCTTGCGGCTTCATCAATGGATTGTGGGCTGTCTGATTTAATGAGAGTATCTGCCACGGCGTTCACACGGTGTCCTTATCGCCTAAACTCACGCGTCTGGCACGCCCTTGGCGACAAAGTGGGGGTTTTCAAATCCGGGCTTGCCATAGCCAAGCGGTTTTCCGTCCAAATCGGTAACAATCCCACCCGCAGCCAGCAACACGGCGTGTCCGGCGGCGGTGTCCCATTCCATGGTGCGGCCCAAACGGGGGTAGATATCGGCCACGCCCCGGGCGACATTACAGAATTTCAACGAACTGCCGGCGCTCATTTCTTCCTTAATGACAAAGTCGGTGAGGAAGGTTTCCGTTTCCGGTGATTTATGGCTGCGGCTGACCAGGGCGGTGAGACCGTCCGAGGGCAGGGGGCGGCAGTGAATAGGTTTTGGGCCTGTACCGTCCAGATCGGCGAAGGCACCATGGGGGCTGCCCAAATAGGTGTGTCCTAAGGCGGGGGCATGGACCACGCCCAACACAGGGCGGCCGCCATCAATCAAGGCAATATTGACGGTGAATTCGCCATTTTTTGAAATGAATTCTTTGGTGCCATCCAAGGGATCGACAAGCCAAAACGGGCTGTCACCAATGTCTGGTGCTTTTCCGTCACTAAAGGCTTCTTCGCCAATGATCGGGAAGTGCGACCCAGAGATTTCATTGATGCCCTTCATAATAAGGTCTTCGGCCAATTGATCAGCCTGGGTCACCGGACTGTCATCGCCTTTGGTGTGGACATCGAAATCGGTTTTATAGATATCCATAATCAAATCACCCGCCTGAACGGCTAATTTGTGAAGCTGGTCAAGGAGGGAAAGCGGAATGTTCACGGTCATAGAAGAGGCCTTTGTTTCAATGCGAATCCTTAGGCAAAGCCTAAAGGCGTTTGTGTTCAATTGCTATTGGCGCTTTGTATTAGGGCACAGGCGCAATGTCAGACCAATTTGCGCCACACCCCGGGGCTATGAAACGCCAAGCTTTGAAAGTGTCAGACCAATGGTCTTGCGTCAATCCAGCTTTGACCTTTAAGTGAGCCACAAACTGCTGGGGATCGGGCAATTGGTCCCACACCGAAGGCAAAAACAGCGCCCGTTTTCCAAGGTCTTCGATGACCAAACCATCGGTTCCCGGTCTGAGCTTGGCGAAAAAATCGGCTTGATCGGCGAAGATAAACGGTTGAGAGGGGCTGAGCACGGAAATGTGCACGTCAAGCGCCTGGGTCTCTTCGCTTTGCAAAGGGCCAAAGCGGGGGTCATGAAATGCCGCGCGATTGGCATTGCCAACCACGTCCGTGGCCAAAGGCCGCCAGGCTTCGGGGCTGCCGATACAGCCGCGCAATTGGGCATGGCTGCGCAACGTCACAAAACACCCGCCAATATCGTGCAAGGGGGCGGGCAAGGTCTCTAGATTTACGCCAGCGGGCCCACCGTGATCTAGGGTGTAGACGATCGAGGCTTTGGCGAGGCTTAACATCAGATCGCCAAAGTTATCCAGCAGGGCATGGGTTTTGGTGGAAAAATCGTCCTGATCGGTCATGATTGCGGTTCCCAAAACGCCCATGCGCCATAGCCGACCACCCGGTCCTTAGGCCCTGCTGTGTCGCCGGAATTGCGCAGGTCCAGGGTTTTAACCGTCATATGACGACGTTTAGCGGTTTCTAATAAGCCTTTTACAGGATGCCGACCACAGGCTTGATCGTTGGCGATGGCGGACCCGTCCAAGGCTTCTATGGCCTCACAGGCGTGCTGATCGGTGCGGCGCGCTGTTTCATAGTCAAGATAATGGCTCAAATCGCTGGAAATGACGATTAAGGTTTCTGGACCGCCCCAGGTGGCGTTTAGAACCTCGGCAACCAGATCGGGGCTGGCACCGCCGACCACGATGGGCAACAGTTCAAAGTCACCCAGGACCACTTGTAAAAACGGCAGTTGGACTTCAAGGCTGTGCTCAGGGACATGGGCGGCGTCAAACACGTCGACCCCCGACCACCGTAAAAGGGACTCGTCCATGCTGTGGTCCACCTTCACCGCCCCTAATGGCGTTGCATAACGGTCTGCGCTGCACAAGGCCATGCCGGACACCGCAACCCGGTGGCACGGCCCCAACAGCACCACGCGCGTGATTTTGTTTTTTAAAGGATTCAGCATTTTATAGGCCGACGCCGCTATCGGGCCAGAATAGATATAACCCGCATGTGGGGCGATGATGGCTTTGGGGGGCGTATCGCACACATCCGTAACCGCGTCCAAGTAGCCTTGAACGTCGCGCAAAAGCGTGGCCGGATCGTTTGCATAAAAGGCACCTGCCACAGCTGGTGATCGTGTTTGGTTCATACTAAACATAATACCACCGTCCAAGGGAGGCTGAAAGCAGAGGTTTGGCAAAAATTTAAGCCTCAGGTCGTGAAGCCAATAAGCGCAATGAATTATATATAAAAAATAAAATTCAATTTATTTTAAAATTGAGTCTGTTTTTAAGGCCAAAATGTTTATAATTCTCTTATTTGTATTATGAAGCTAACCTTTAAAGGTTCTACTTATGATTATCACGGGCAAAGAGTTGTTTTTTGACAAGAAGGATATGATTGTCAGCAAAACAGATACCAAAGGGCATATCACCTATGCCAACGATGTTTTCCTTAAATTAGCGGGCTATACCGAGGAAGAAATCTTAGGCCAGCCGCACAACATTATCCGCCACCCTGATATGCCGCGCTGTGTGTTTAAGCTGTTGTGGGATACGTTGGCCACCGGATCAGAAATATTTGCTTACGTTGTGAACCTCTCTAAAAGTGGGGATCATTATTGGGTTTTGGCGCACGTCACGCCCAGCTATGATGCCAGTGGCACCGTCATTGGGTATCATTCAACCCGCCGCGTCCCCAATCCTGAAATTGTGCAAACCGTTATTGTGCCGCTGTACAAAGATCTATGCGAAATCGAAAACAGCGTGACCAACGCCAAAGACGGCATGCAAAAAGCTTTTGATCACTTGGTCGGGATTCTCCAAAGCAAGGGCTTGGATTATGACGAATTGGTTTCCTCTTTAATGCGCGCCGCGTAACTGGATTTTACGATGAATTGGTTTGCTAAATCGAACACCACCGCTCAATTGACGACCACAAAAAAAGACATGACGCAGGAAATGATCAAGGTTTGCAAAAGCATCTGTGAAGGTGATTTTGAAGCGCGTATCTTACACATTCCTCCTGAAAAAACGGATCAAGCCGAGTTGTGCTTGTTGATCAATGAAATGATCAATCGGTTTGATGCTTACGTGCGGGAATCCACCGCGTGCTTGGGTTACATTGAACAAAACCGCTATTTTAGGCGCATTGCCGAAGACGGTATGGTCGGTGGTTTTCTCACCGCGACCAATACCATCAACACCGCCGCCGATGGTATTGAAGGAACCACAAATTTCTTAAATGAATTGGTTGGCTCGCTCAATACTGTGTCGGATCGGTTTCGGGAAAAAGCCGAAGGCATGGGGTCTTCGGCTGACGTCACCAGCGAACGGTCGTCTAGTGTGGCTGCGGCCGCCGAAGAAGCCTTGGTCAACATGCAAACGGTGGCTTCGGCTGCGGAACAACTGACCGCTTCCATTTCCGAAATCAATCAACAAGTGGCCCGCTCATCGAACATGGCCGATGAAGCCGTCGAAGCCGGGCATCAAGCCAATGAAATCATTGAAACCCTGTCGGAGCGGTCCCGTGAAATTGATAAAATCATCAACTTCATCAACGATATCGCCAGTCAAACCAACCTATTGGCGCTGAACGCTACCATTGAAGCGGCACGTGCTGGGGATGATGGCAAAGGCTTTGCCGTGGTCGCCAGTGAAGTCAAAAATCTAGCCGTGCAAACGGCCCAAGCAACGGTCGACATCCAAAATCGCGTGGGCGAAATTCAGACTTCGACCGCAGGGGCCGTGTCCTCTATCAACGACGTCAACCAGCGCATTTCCAACCTAAGCAACGTCACCACGGCGATCGCCGCCGCCGTTGAAGAACAAGGGGCGGCAACTAACGAAATCGCCCGCAACATTTCCGAAGCCTCGCACGGGGTGTCCGAAATCACCGCCAACATCACCGATGTTTCAAACAATGTTGGCGAGGTCAGCAGTGCATCCGCCGAAGTGATCGGTATCTCCAGCGAGCTTGCCACCCAGGCCGGGACGCTCAAAACGTCTTTGCAAAGAAAAGTCTAAAATATCTCTTAAAAGATGGTTTCCGTCACAGCCAAGGGGATCGAATCGTCTTAGGATGTCTGTGGAGGATGGGTATGACAACGCTGACATTTCCCGCTGCACACAAGGGACGGTATTGGCACACGCTTGACGATGGGCGGGTGCAGTGTGATCTATGTCCCCGGTATTGCAAGCTTCACGACGGCCAGCGCGGATTGTGTTTCGTGCGGGCAGCGGATGCGGGCGAAGTGGTGCTGACCACCTATGGCCGTTCGTCCGGGTTCTGTGTCGATCCCATTGAAAAAAAGCCCCTCAACCACTTTTTGCCCGGAACCCCGGTGTTTTCGTTTGGCACTGCAGGCTGTAATCTAACCTGTAAATTTTGCCAAAACTGGGATATTTCCAAGTCGCGGCAGTTCGATGTGTTGGCAGATGCCGCCGCGCCCCAAGACATTGCCCAGGCGGCTTTAAAGCTAGGCTGTAAAAGCGTTGCCTTTACCTACAATGATCCGGTGGTGTTTTTGGAATACGCCGTGGACACGGCCATCGCTTGCCATGAGGTGGGGGTGAAAACGGTGGCGGTGACGGCGGGCTATATTTGCCCGGAACCGCGCCAGGAATTCTTCGCCCACATGGACGCCGCCAACGTTGATTTAAAAGGCTTTAGCGAGGACTTTTACCATCAATTGTGCGGCGGTCATCTGACCGAAGTCTTAGATACGTTGGTGTATTTAAAGCACGAAACCAAGGTGTGGGTGGAAACCACCACGTTGTTGATCCCCGGTCAAAACGATTCAGCCGCCGAAATTGACGCCATGACCAAATGGGTGGTGAAAGAATTGGGGCCGGACGTGCCGATGCACTTTTCGGCCTTTCATCCCGATTGGAAGATGTTGGACGTTGAAGCCACACCGCACAAAACGTTGACCCAAGCCCGCGACATCGCGCTTAGCAACGGGGTTCGTTATGCCTACGTTGGCAACGTTCACGACTTTGCCGCCGAAAGCACCTATTGCCATAGCTGCGGCACGCGCTTGATTGGTCGCGATTGGTACGTGCTGAGCGAATGGCGCTTGACCGAGGACGGCCATTGCCTCAAATGTGGGGAAGCCTGCCAAGGTGTTTTTGACGGACCTCGTGGGGATTGGGGCGCGAAACGTCAGCCCGTTAGGATGAAAAAAGAATCATGACCCTGAAACGCGCCTTTGGCCTTGGCCTTAAATTTTCCATTTCCATTGCCTTGATCTGGGTCTTGCTGGGTAAGGTTGGCGTGGGCGAGGCTATGAACCGCTTGCTGAGCGTCCACCCAGGCTGGCTAGCCTTAGCCGCCGTCATTGCCTTGGTTCAGGTGTTGATTTGCACCAGCAGGTGGCAAGCGGTTTTGGGTGGCCTTGATACCAATATTGAATACAAAAAAGCATTTAAATTCTGGTATATAGGCGCTTTCTTTAATCAAGCACTTCCGTCAAGCGCTGGGGGCGACGTGGTGCGCGGTTACTTAGCGTACAAAGATGGTATGGGCTTGGCCCTGGTGCTCAGCAGTCTATTTTTAGACCGCGCTGTCACAGTCTTGGCCTTGGTGGTCCTGGTCGCCAGCATGACCCCGTTTGCCGCCCTAACCTTGGAAAATGACCGTTGGTTTATACATGCCGTGTTTATCTTGTTGGCCGGGTGTGTGATGGGCTTGATGATGATCATGTTGTTGGACAGCACGCCCGGGGCTTGGACCAAATTCCGAGTGGTTAAGGCGTTGCACCACTTAGCCGGAGACACACGCCGCGTGTTGTTGCATCCTTGGACCTCTGCCCAAGTGATGGTGTGGTCGATCTTGGGCCACATCAATTTGGTGCTGGTGGTTTATGTCTTGTTTCAGGCGGTTGGCGTAGACGTTTCCCTAGTCGATTGCCTGTTGTTGTTCCCACCCGTGTTGTTGGTGCAGGTTATTCCCATTTCGATTGCCGGGTGGGGGGTGCGCGAAGGGGCCATGGTGGCGGTATTTGCCTTGGTCGGTGTCACGCCCGAGGCCGCCTTGGCGGTGTCGATTTTGTATGGCTTGGTGTTGATGGTGACCAGTTTGCCCGGTGCGGTGTTGTGGCTGGGCTCAAGCGCCCCGGCGGACACCAAAGACATCGAAGCGTTTGCCGAGTCTGCAAATCAACAATAGCAACGTATTGTTCAATGGCTTAGAGTGATCACAAATCAACCCTCAATGGAGTCCTCGATGAAAATTTCCTTTGCAAACGTATCCGTTCCGAAAACTGGCACCCTTGTCGTTGGCATCCTTGATGGTGGCAACTTAACCCCCGGTGCCCAGGCTGTTGATGAGGCCACAGGTGGTGCGTTGAGCCGCGCGCTCAAGGCTGGTAAATTTAAGGGGACAAAAAGCCACTTTCTATCCGTTTTGGCGCCTGCAGGCAAAATTGTTCGGGTGTTTTGCGTTGGTTTGGGCAAAGCCAAAGACTTAGACGCGTTGAGCCTACAAAATTTGGGCGGCAAAATCGTGAGCCAACTTAGCTCTCATGCACCGTCAATTCAGGTGTTGGTCGATGCCCTTGAAGGCTGCGATTTGGACGCCCCTGAAATGGCTGCGAATATGGCCCTGGGCGCACGCTTGGCCAGCTATCGGTTTGACAAATACAAAACCAAAAAAATCAAATGCCATCAGCCGCAACTCAAAAACGTCAAGCTGTTATGTGCTGGTTCGGCGCAGGCCAAAGCGCTCTATGCTCCTCAAGACAAGATCGTAGACGGCGTGTTTTTGACTCGCGATTTGGTCAGCGAACCAGCCAACGTGCTGTATCCGGAAAGCTTTGCCAAACACGCCAAAGCCCTCACCAAGTTGGGGGTCAAGGTCGAAGTCTTAACCAAGACGCAAATGGCTAAGCTGGGTATGGGGGCGCTGTTGGGCGTGGCCCAAGGCAGTGACCAAGACCCGCGTATGGTGGTGATGCAATGGACGGGCAAGCCCAAAAGAAAAGGTTCTAAAGCCTCTAAGTCCGATGCTCCGGTGGCTTTTGTCGGCAAGGGCGTAACGTTCGATTCCGGTGGGATTTCCATCAAGCCAGCGGCAGGCATGGAAGACATGAAATGGGACATGGGCGGTGCGGGCGTGGTCACGGGCTTAATGAAAGCCTTGGCCGGACGCAAAGCCAAGGTCAACGTGGTCGGCGTGATCGGTTTGGTCGAAAACATGCCCTCTGGCTCGGCGCAACGGCCGGGTGACATCGTGACCTCGATGTCGGGACAAACCATCGAAGTCATCAACACCGATGCCGAAGGCCGATTGGTCTTGGCCGATGCGCTTTGGTACACCAAAGAACGCTTTAAGCCCCACACCATGGTCGATTTGGCAACCTTAACCGGGGCCATCTTGGTGGCTTTGGGCGATCAATATGCAGGTTTGTTCTCAAACAATGATGATTTAGCTCAACAGTTGATTGATGCCGGTCAGGCTGTGGATGAAAAAGTGTGGATGATGCCGATGGGTAAAGGCTATGACAAAATGATCAACAGCCCAGTCGCCGATATGCAAAACGTCGGCGAACGTTGGGGGGGATCCATTACGGCGGCACAATTCCTCAAGCGCTTTGTCGGTGATACAAAATGGGCACACCTAGACATCGCCGGCATGACCTGGAGCAAAGCGGGCAAAGCCGTAGCCCCCAAAGGCGGAACCGGCTTCGGCGTCCGTCTACTCGACCGCTGGGTCAGCGATAAGGTTGAGGGTTAAATTAAGCCAGCCATGACCGAAGTTGCTTTTTATCATTTGACGCGGTCCTCGTTAGAGGAGGCTTTGCCTTTGCTTTTGAGCAAGACTTTAGAGGCAAAGAAGCGGGCTTTGGTCGTTGCTGGCTCAACGGCAAAGGTTGAGGCCTTGACGGCTGCGTTGTGGACGCGGGATGCGGCATCATGGTTGCCCCATGGATCGATTAAGGATGGTCGGGCCAAGGATCAGCCCATTTGGTTGACCGAAGACCCTGAGAATTTAAACAAGGCCGAATTTGTGTTTTTGACCGATGGCGCAGATGGTGTTGATTTGGGTGGGTTTGAGCGCTGCTTTGAGCTGTTCGATGGGACCTCTGACAAGGCCGTTAAAACGGCGCGGACTCACTGGAAATCCTATACAGATCAAGGTTATACCTTGACCTACTGGCAGCAAACCGAAGTCGGTGGCTGGCAGAAAAAAGAGGCCTAGTTCCAGCTTATTTTTCGCGAAAGGGGTTTACGATCCTTTTGCTGTCGGCAGCCGCTTTATCGGCCATTTGTTTTTCGAGTTCGATCTTCGCTTGGCGCTGCTGTTTTTTGAGTCGTTTTAATTTTTCTTCCTTTTCAGCGATTTTATTTGAAAAGGTCACCAAGATGGTTTGGCTGGCGATGACCGCCAACAAGGGCATCATCAACATGGCCGAGAACCAATAGATCATATGTTCGACCAAAATCGTTTCGATCATGAACACATGATAGAAGAAAATGAAGATCAGTAAGATCAATTCGCCTAAGCAAAACATGCGAAAAGACAGACGGTCCTTTAAAGGGTGCTTTTCAAGGTCGCGCGAATTTGCAAACATCAACGCGCTGATAATACCGCCCAGGAAATTTGCCGTGAACAACAACATGCTGATCGTGGCAATCCACATTTGCATTTCGTCGAAACCAAATGCCTTAAGCATGTCAAGGTACATTTCTGACACTGTCAGTCTCCGTCATAAACTCGGTCAATTTAACAACGATCACGTCTTCGAAAAGCGAATCGAACATATTCATAGTACATAATTGTGCATTTCGTCTGAATAATTAATTATAACTAGGTCACTAAGTCTGTTTCGATTTTGGCTTGCGCTTCTAGCCATTTGTTTTCGGCAAGGCTCATTTTTTTATCAAGACGTCCCAATTCAATTTGTAGGCGGGTGAGTTTCTCTGAATCGCCGTTGTAAACATCTGGATTGGCTAGCTTTTTCTCCAACAATTCTTTCTCTTTGGCCAGCTTGGCTAAGTCTTGTTCGGCTTTTTTTGCATCTTTGCGTACGTCTTGTCCTGCGGCGCGGGCGAGGGCTCTTGCCTTGCGCTCGGCTTTTTTATCCAAACGAGGGGCTGCTTCTTTTTTGCCATCGCCATCGGCCCCGGACTTACGACCACGGCGCGCGTCTAACAAGCCTTGGCGGTATTCTTTAAGATCACCTTCAAACGGTTTACAGGTCCCGTCTTCAACCACCCACAAGGTGTCTGCGACCAATTCCACCAAATGCGGGTCGTGGCTAACCAACACCACAGCCCCTTCATAGGCGTTAAGGGCGGCAATCAGCGCTTCGCGGGCATCAACGTCCAAATGGTTGGTGGGTTCATCCAACAGCATGATGTGCGGCGCGGTGCGGCTCATAGAGGCAAACAACAGCCGTGCTTTTTCTCCACCTGAAAGGTTTTTGATGGGCGTGTCGGCTTTGTCTTTGTTAAAGCCAAAGGTGCCCATATGACCGCGTACGCGGGGTTCGACGGTGCCTTCCATCAAACTCTTCATATATTCATAAGCGGTATCATTTTCGGGCAGTTCTTCGGCTTGGTGCTGGGCGAAATACCCGACTTCAAGCTTTCTGGATTTGACGATGTTGCCATCTTTAGGCTTAAGCCGTCCGGCCAGCATCTTCATCAAGGTCGATTTGCCGTTACCGTTCGCGCCCAACAAAGCAATGCGGTCATCCATGTCGATGCGCTGATTCAAACCGTTCAAAACCGGCTTGGCGTCTCCATAACCGGCCACAACGTGATCTAAGGCCACCAAGGGCGGCGATAACGGGGTTGGGCTGGGGAAGTTGAAGCGGGTGGTTTTTTCTTCCATCACGGCGGCGATGGGTTCCATGCGTTCCAACATTTTCAAACGGCTTTGTGCTTGTTTCGCTTTACTGGCCTTGGCACGGAAACGATCGACAAAGCTTTGAATGTGCTTTTTCTCGGCAACCTGTTTGGTGTGTAGGGCCGACTGTTGGCTCAGGCGTTCGCGCCGGGTGCGTTCATAAAAATCATAACCACCGCCATAGCGGATCAGTTTGCTATCATCTAAGTGAACGATTTCGGTCACGGAAGAATTCAACAGGGTTCGGTCATGGCTGATGACCATAAAGGTGCCGGGCCAACTGGCAAGATAGTTTTCCAGCCACAGGGCGGCTTCCAAATCCAAGTGGTTGGTTGGTTCATCCAACAGCAACATGTCGGGACGGGCAAACAGCACCGCCGCCAACGATACGCGCATACGCCAGCCACCGGAAAAGTCAGAGCAGGGGCGGTGTTGTTGTGCCTCATCAAAGCCCAGACCGGACAAGATGCGCGCCGCGCGGGACGGGGCCGAATGGGCGTCAATGTCGGCCAATCGGGTGTGAATATCGCCGATACGGTTCGGGTCGGCGGTGCTTTCAGCCTCTTCAAGCAACGCCGTGCGCTCAAGATCAGCCGCCAGGACGGTATCGAGCAGACTTTCGGGCCCCGCCGGGGCTTCCTGGGCAATCATGCCGAGCCTGGCCCCTTGGCGCAGGCTTATAGACCCGCCATCCAGATGTAATGCACCTGTGATCAGGTTGAACAGAGTCGATTTACCGGTGCCATTGCGCCCCACCAAACCGACCTTGTGGCCTTTGGGGACATGAAGGGTGGCATCTTCAAAAAGCAGACGGCCGCCAATGCGAAATGTGAGATCATTAATATGTAGCATGGCGGGCTTGTATCATGCGTTGAGCCGTTGTTCCACCTCTAGATATGGGTTGCTGAAAAAAGGCTTAAAGGGAAGATGTAACGGGCCTCTTGCCACAGATAGACTATACAGGTATAACGCCGCCACTCCACGACGAGCGTGGGGCCTAAGAATTTTAACAGCAAAGGGCTCTTGAGCATGGCTGTCGAACGGACACTGTCCATTATTAAACCAGATGCCACTGAACGTAACCTCACTGGCAAAATCAATTCCTACATCGAAGCTGCGGGTCTGCGCATCATTGCACAGAAACGTATTCACCTTACCCAAGCCCAGGCGGAAGCCTTTTATGGGGTTCACAAGGAACGTTCGTTCTTTGGTGAATTGGTTGAATTCATGGTTTCCGGCCCCGTGGTCGTTCAAATCCTTGAAGGCGAAGATGCCATTGCAACGTATCGCGGCGTTATGGGGGCAACAAACCCAGCCAACGCTGACGAAGGCACCATCCGCAAGGATTTCGCCATCGACGTACAGAACAACTCTGTGCACGGCTCTGACGCACCTGAAACGGCTGCCGAAGAAATTGCCTTCTACTTTGCAGGCATCGAAATCGTCGGCTAAGGTTGATCACATAGAATTTAAAAAGGCCGCTCCTTCACAGGAGCGGCCTTTTTTGTTTATCAAACGTGTAGGTTTATTCCAGTTCCGTTGACGGGGTGAAGGTGTTGGGGACCAATGCCGCTGTATCGTCTTGCGGCACATGACACTGGGTACAAAACCACCGCGCTGCGGAAACGTGATCCAAACGCTTGCCATCGCGGGCAACGTAATGGGTTTCACTGATCTTAGGGGCCCCGGCGTCTACGTTTTGCGGCCAATCATGACACGACAGGCAGGTGTTGTCGGTCGAATCGATCGGGTAATCAGCCGTTTCGTGGGGAATCAAGGGTGGTTGTTGGCGAAAGTTACGTTCAAAGCGACCGTCTGTCAGCGGTTGATTGACGGGGACCGCCACCGTTTCTGTGTTCAGCGCCGTTCCCCCGCGAAGCGATAGGACTTTGCCATCACCTGCAAAGGCACCCATAGGGCCGCTTATGAGCACCGCTGCAAGGGTCATCCCGGCTAAGGATCGTGTGATAAAAGTCTTCATGGCCTTATCTCCGTTTAAAAGTTTCACCCGTGGCTCATTGCTCATGCTTTTACGACCCGGCATGCGCACTTTTTAAAGTCTGTTTGCTTAGACAATGGATCGGTAGCGTCCAGCGTGAGCTTGTTAACCAATTGCTTGGCATCGAACCACGGCATGAACACCAGTCCTTTGGGTGGTTTGTTCCGGCCTTGCGTTTCAACACGAGAGACAACTTCGCCCCGGCGGGTTGATATCTTAATTTCATCGCCCCGATTGAGGCCCCGTGTTTTCGCGTCTTCGGGGTGCATGAACACCACCGCGTTGGGGAAGGCTCTGTGCAATTCCGGTACGCGTTGGGTCATGGAACCTGAATGCCAGTGTTCAAGTACGCGTCCGGTGCTAAGCCACAAGTCGTACTTTTTATCCGGGCTTTCTGCGGCCGCTTCATACGGAGCAAAGATAATCGCCGCGCGTTTGTCGGGCTTGCCATAAAACTGGACTTCAGAACCAGCTTCAACGTGGGGATCATGACCTTCGCGGTAGCGCCACAAGGTTTCCTTGCCGTTGACATACGGCCAGCGGATGCCATGGGATTTGTGGTATTCGTCAAAGGGTGCCATTTCGTGACCCTTTTTAGGTCGATCCGCAGCCGAATTGAACATCCTGTATTCTTCAAACAAGCCTTTTTGGACATAGAAACCAAAGTGTTTCGATTCCGTATTGTTGTAGACATTGCCCACACCGTCGGTGATGGGTTTGGCTTCGTACTTATTGACTTGGCCGTTTTCAAACAGCACCTCAAACATCGTTTTACCGCGATGTTCAGGCATAAGGGCCAACAGCTCTTCGGACCAGACGTCTTCGATTTTGAAGCGTTTGGAAAATTCCATCACTTGCCAGACGTCGGACTGGGCTTCGCCTGGGGCATTCACTTGCTGACGCCAGAACTGTGTGCGGCGTTCGGCGTTACCATAAGCGCCTTCTTTTTCCATCCACATGGCGGTGGGCAAAATCAGATCGGCGGCGATGGCGGTAACCGTGGGGTAGGGGTCTGACACGGTGATGAAGTTTTCGGGGTTCCGATAACCCGGCAAACCTTCTTCATTCATATTCGGCGCGGCTTGCATATTGTTGGTGCACTGGACCCAATACGCATTGAGAACGCTGTCTTTTAACATGCGGTTTTGCTGGACGGCATGGAAACCGGGTTTGTCAGGAATGGTGCCTTTTGGCAGTTTCCAGACCTTTTCCGCATAGTCTCTGTGGGCTTCTTTTTTGACCACCAAATCGGCGGGCAAACGGTGAGAGAAGGTGCCAACTTCGCGGGCAGTGCCGCACGCCGATGGCTGACCAGTCAACGAGAATGGGCTGTTGCCGGGTTCGGAAATTTTGCCCATCAAAAGGTGAACGTTGTACATCAAGCCGTTCACCCACACACCGCGTGTATGTTGGTTAAAGCCCATGGTCCAAAAAGAGGTCACTTTTTTCTTAGGATCTGCATAGACCTTGGCCAAACGTTCCAATTGATCGGCTGGAACACCGGACAATTTTGAGGCTTTTTCAAGCGTGTATTCCGACACCATTTTGGCATATTCATCAAAGCTGATTTTATTGAATTTGCCTTTGTTGGGGTTTTTCGCCTTCATTTGCGTTGGATGATCGTCGCGCAAGCCATAACCGATGTCGGTGGTGGTGGCGTTGAACGTCACGTGTTTGTCCATGAAATCCTGGTTATAGGATTTGGTTTGGATGATGTAGTTGGCAATGTAGTTGAGGATTGCCAAATCCGTTTGCGGGGTAAAGATCATGCCGTTGTCGGCCAATTCGAAACTGCGGTGTTCGAATGTGGACAACACATGCACTTCGCAATCGGGCTTGGTCAGGCGGGTATCGGTAAGGCGTGACCACAAGATCGGATGCATTTCCGCCATGTTAGAGCCCCACAGAACAAACGCGTCGGCGTGTTCCAAGTCATCATAGCAACCCATAGGTTCGTCAATGCCAAAGCCGCGCATGAAAGCCCCCACAGCGGAGGCCATGCAATGGCGGGCGTTGGGGTCAATGTTGTTGGATCGAAAACCAGCCTTCATTAGTTTTGAGGCGGCATAGCCTTCCCAAATGGTCCATTGTCCAGAGCCGAACATGCCAACCGCAGTCGGGCCTTTTTTCTTTAACGCCGCTTTCCATTTTTCGGCCATAACATCGAACGCTTCGTCCCATGACACTTCGGTGAATTCGCCGTCTTTGTCGAACTTGCCATTGGTTTTGCGCAGCAAAGGCTTGGTCAGGCGATCTTCGCCGTACATGATCTTGGACAAGAAATAGCCCTTGATGCAATTCAGGCCCTTGTTGACGGGAGCATCCGGGTCCCCCTGGGTGGCAACCACTTTACCTTGTTTGGTGCCAACCAAAACACCACAGCCAGTGCCACAAAACCGACACACGCCTTTATCCCAACGAATGTCATCGGCCATCAGTTGGCTGTTGGCAACGGTGGCGGGCAGGGTGATGCCAGCCGCAGCGGCCGCAGCGGCTGCGGCTTGGGTTTTGATGAAATTTCTTCTCGTGATGTTCATCGGACGTGCTCCTTTGCGCCAAGGCTTTGCTCGGCAGACTTTTCAAAGTGATTGTAAATAAGTGAGGCCGACAAAACGCCGTCCTGTTTTTGAATTTCCATCAGGGTATCCGCAGCTTTGCGATCATTAGCCACGTCAACGGTGACCACCATTTTTCCATCATCGCTGATACCGTGAACTTCCACGCCAACAAACGTTTCTAGGCAAGTCTGGAGTTCATCGGCACGTTCAGGCTGGACATTGATGACGAGGCTAGAAATGCTCATGCAGTCGCTCCTATGGTTTTGGGGGACATGGTGATGGACTGGCTTGGACAGGACTGGACGCACGCCCCACAGCCGCTGCACGCAACTGCATCAACAGTGGGGTTGGCGACACCGCCAACGGCCAGTTTAAAGCGAATGGCTTGAACGTCGCACAGGTCACCACAGATCCGACAGGTGATGCCTTGGGCCGACAAGCAATCAGAGGAAATGGTGGCGGTAATGTGCCAGGGGGCTGTGTCGGTATCGGTGTCATTTATGACCAAGGCCCCATCAGGGCAGGCCGAAACACACGCTTGGCAAAAGGTGCACGCCCCCGCCTTGAAATTAACCTGAGGATAGCCGCCGTCGCCGCGTTCGATAAGATTTTGTTCACACGCAGAAATGCATTTGTCGCAGGTGCTACAGGTCTCAAGAAAGACCTCTTCAGAAACCGCCCAGGGGGGGCGAATAGGGGATGTTGGGGATGAAGTAAGACGACCTTTAAAGAAAGCCCGCCTTGTCAATGAGACGTTCATAAACAAGCCCACCTCTTAACTGGTTGTAAATCATAAGAATCGTGATTTTTCACCCCAATTAAGTTGTAAAATTATTACATATTTAAAGATAAAAAGTCAACAAATGAAGCCGATTGTAACAAAAATTTATTGTTTATTTATAATAGATTATCTAATGAGTTGGTTTTGCTTATGAACATGAATTTGAAAAATGAATATCGCCAAAGTTTGCGGTTGCGGATCGGTTGGAATTATCCGTATCTGTCATAATGGCGATGCCGTCAATACGGTGAAAATCTTGGCCCATTATGGATAAAAAGTCTGCCCGCACGTTGCGGCTATAGTGAACCCATTGGCCCGTGTTTTTTTGTCCACTTTGAACCACAACATTGAAAGATTTATCGGTAAAGGCATTGGGCCAGGATGCGCCAACGGGGTGAGAGCCAGACCACACGTAATTTAGGGCGCGTGTGTTCCAAAAGGCCAGACCACCAGAAACGACGACATAGATACGGGCCGCGAAATCGTCACCGGACTTTGTCGTTTCAACAAGCCCGTCTAACGCATGATCAATTTTCCAAGACCAGTTAAGGCACGGCGTTTTGTCCAAGTCGATACGAACATCATTGTAAAAAGCAGAGGCTGTACCTTGACTGTCGGCATGTAAGACTGTGCCGTTCTCTGTGGGTTTTAGGGTGTAAAGCGTACGCCCCTTAAAGACTTTTTCTTTCCACTGCGAAAGGTCACCGGCTGAAAAGTTACCAATTTTGTGACGGTCTTGAATGGCCTGAAGCGAAACGGGCAGAAGTCCTATCGCCAAAACCATGGCCCCCGTCAAAAATGAAGATCGAGACACGATTAATTAGCCCCAAACACTTTGGCGAGAATTTCAGTGGTGCGTTTGGCGGGGTTTTGGCGGATTTGGGCTTCTTCAACGGCTAAGTAATGAAAGAGGCCGTCAAGGGTTAACTGGGTAGCATGTCCAGTCAGGTTGGCCTTTACGTCCGGCACGAAAGGCATGGATTTGTATTGGCCCATCAATTGGTCGTAGGCCGTAATGGCACCGACATCTTGAAGCGATTTTTCAATGACGGGGCCAACCGTCTTGGTTAAGTCGGCGGATGCGACGCGGCGAAAGTATTCGGTGGCGGCGTTGTCGGGGCCGTCATAAATGGCCTTGGCATCTTCTAAAGTCATGGCGTTGACGGCTTTGATGACCAACGCCTTGGCCTCAGGCATGGCGGCTTCGGCACCACGATTGAGCTTCAGCTCGACCTCATCGGCCAAGCTTCCCAAACCCACTTTGCGCAGGGTGGATTGGATCGATTGTAGCTCTTTGGGGAGCGGAATGTGGATCGTCTGATCCCCATTAAAGCCGTTTGCTGCCCCCAACTGTTTGGTCACGGCTTGGGTGCCCACCCGCAAAGCGTCTTTGAGACCCGCAATGATGTCGGTGGTCGATAATCCCACCAGGGTCGAACCACCCTTTGAGCCAGCCGCTGATGGCTCGGTCGCGGATTTAACCGCGCCTTTTAAGGTTTTCATCCAGTCTTGAGCCAGCACCGGGCTTGAGACAACACCAGTCAGCGCAAGGGCGGCCACGGACAAGGATAATAGACGAAACGGTTTCATGGAACCTCCTGGGCGGTGTGGATCATCAGTAGGCTTAAAGGATAGCACTGGAAAATAGGGGGGCCAAGGCTCCCCCCATTGATAGCTGTGCATCAAAAACAGAACTTAGAACCGTCCTCTATCTCGTTTTTCTGGCGCGACGTAGCCAGGAAGGCCTTGACGACGTTCTGAGCCTCGATGGGGCGCCTGCGCAAGGCGACGTTCCGTGGCCTTCATATTGCCATGGATGCGGCGTTCATGCCCTTGGACATCAATACGACGGCGGCGGCGGTCTGGTCCCACAAAATTCAGAGATCGAACAAAAATGCGGTTTTTTTCGATCACGGACTGAATACGACCATACAAAAGCTTGGCTTGAACAGGTTTGATCAAGAATTCGGTCATGCCAGCATCGCGTGCCGTGAAAACGTGGCTAAGCTCTGTATACGCTGTTACGACAATGATCGGGACATACGGATTGGGGCTGCCAGGGGCCTGACGAATTGCTTTCACAAGATTTATGCCATTCAATCCAGGAGACCAATCCGTCAAAATAAGGTCCGGGGACAACTCTTTAAAAAGACTTACACCTTCCTTGAGCGTTGCGGCCCCATAAATTGTCTTAACACCAAGTTCTTTCAAAATATCAGTGATAATCTTGCGCATAAATGGCTGTGGTTCAATGAGCAGAACCGAAATATTACTTAGATCATAGCCGGTCACGGTCGTCTTCCTTTAGCAGTTCACTTGAGGGCGGGATGATAGTTGCCCACGCTCAATCGATAGTTAGTTAGAATCATTATAAATCCCTACTTTATATTATAAAACTTACAAGAACCTGACAAAAAAAGATTTAGGACACGAAAACCCCATGCAACCCCATAAAAAAAGGGGCTGCCAAAGCCGCCCCCTTTTTTCACATGTATTGACTTGAAACTTAACGCAAAATAGCACGCCCGGCGTATTTTCCGATGGGGTCGAGTTCTTCGGCGATGCGGATCAGTTGGTTGTATTTTGCCATGCGATCCGAACGGGACAGGGAACCCGTTTTGATTTGTCCCGAATTTGTCGCCACAGCGATGTCGGCGATGGTGGTGTCTTCGGTTTCGCCGGAACGATGCGAGATCACCGACGTGTAACCCGCCCGATGAGCCATTTCCACGGCTTCAAAGGTTTCTGATAAGGTGCCAATTTGGTTGACCTTAATCAAAATCGAATTGGCGACGCCTTTCTTGATGCCATCGGCCAAGCGCACCGGGTTGGTGACGAACAAATCGTCGCCGACCAATTGGCATTTTTTGCCAAGCACATCGGTCAAAGACTTCCAACCATCCCAGTCGTCTTCATCCAGTCCGTCTTCGATGGAAAAGATTGGATATTTGGCCACCAGGTCTTCGTAATACTTGACCATTTCGTCAGAGCCCAAAGATTTGCCTTCGCCGGTCAGTTCGTATTTGCCGTTGATGTAAAATTCGCTGGCTGCCGCATCTAAGGCCAAAACAACGTCATCGCCGGGGGTGTAACCCGCAGATTCAATGGCTTTGAGGATGAAGTCGAGGGCTTCATTGGTGCCGGATACGCCCGGAGCAAAACCACCTTCATCACCCACGTTGGTATTGTGACCTGCATCGGACAGGCCTTTTTTCAACTGGTGAAAGACTTCTGAGCCCATACGTATGGCATCAGTGATGCTGGGCGCACCCACGGGCATAATCATGAATTCTTGGAAGTTGATGGGGTTGTCGGCGTGTTCGCCCCCGTTGATGATGTTCATCATTGGGGTTGGCAGGATGTGCGCGTTGGGACCGCCCAGATAGGCATACAAGGGCAGGGCGGCTTCTTCGGCTGCCGCTTTTGCGGCTGCGATACTGACGCCCAAAATCGCATTGGCACCCAAGCGAGTCTTGTTGGCTGTGCCGTCCAGATCGATCATGGTGTGATCCAACAACAGTTGGTCTTCCGCATCCATGCCGACCAAAGTATCGGCCAGTTCGCCGTTGACGCTTTCGCACGCCTTCAACACCCCTTTACCGCCATAGCGAGCCTTATCGCCATCGCGCAGTTCCATGGCTTCGTGAGCCCCCGTAGAGGCTCCCGACGGCACACCAGCGCGGCCAAAGGCCCCAGATTCCAAAATTACATCCACTTCGACAGTGGGATTGCCGCGTGAGTCCAAAATTTCGCGGGCGTAAATGTCGACGATAGCCGTCAATTTCTTGTTCCTTTTAAAAATTAGGTTAGAGCAAATTATAACTGAACAGGGTTGGCCTTGGCTACCTTGTCTAGGGCGATGAGGGTTTTCAGAACGTCAGGCAGATCGGTGATGGGAATCATGTTCGCCCCATCAGACGGAGCCTTGTCTGGGTCTTCGTGGGTTTCGATAAACAACCCGGCAACGCCAACAGCCACGGCAGCGCGGGCTAAAATAGGGGCAAAACGGCGATCGCCGCCGCTTGTCGTGCCCCCAGCACCGCCACCCGGTTGTTGAACAGAATGGGTCGCATCGAAAATAATTGGCAGACCCGTGTCGTTGGCCATTTGCGGCAAGCCGCGCATGTCCGTGACCAGAGTGTTATAGCCAAATGAGGTGCCGCGTTCGGTCAACAGGACGTTGGGGTTGCCGCTTTCGGTCACCTTAGCGGCGACGTTTTTCATGTCCCACGGGGCTAAAAACTGGCCTTTTTTGATGTTGACCACGACACCACTTTGGGCGGCGGCCACCAATAAATCGGTCTGGCGACACAAAAACGCAGGGATTTGCAACATATCAACCACTTCGGCCAACCGTTTGCACTGATGGGCTTCATGAACATCGGTCACAACGGGCACGCCCAAGGTGTCTTTGATGTCGGCAAACACATTAAGAGCCGCGTCCAAGCCTAAACCGCGTTGCCCCGATAGCGAGGTCCGGTTGGCCTTGTCAAAAGAGGTTTTGAAAACAAAACCAATGCCCAAAAGTTCGCACAGCTCTTTGCACGCGCGGGCGATGTCCATGGCGTGTTCATGGCTTTCCATTTGGCACGGACCGGCAATCAAGGCGAACGGTAGATCGTTGCCAAATGTAACGTTTCCGGCTTTGACGTGGTGGGCAGCCATTAAAGTGTTTTCCTTAAACCAGACGTTCTTGATGCACAGCGGCTTCGATGAACGACACAAACAAGGGATGCGGTTCAAATGGGCGTGATTTTAATTCAGGGTGAAATTGTACAGCAACAAACCAGGGATGATTCGGCCATTCAACAATTTCCGGCAACACGCCATCGGGGGACATACCAGAAAAAATCAAGCCAGCCTTTTCCAATTGTCCCTTGTACGTCATGTTAACTTCATAACGGTGACGGTGGCGTTCAGAAATGATAGATTGTCCATATATTTCAAAGGCCTTAGAGCCTTTTTTTAATGTACACTCATAGGCTCCCAAACGCATGGTTCCACCTAGATCCCCATCTTTTGCGCGTTTTTCAAGCATACCTTCACTGGCCCATTCGGTCATCAAGCCGACCACGGGTTCCGTTGTTTTGCCAAGTTCGGAAGACCCCGCACCAGAGAGTCCTGCCATGTTACGCGCTGCTTCAACCACCGCCATTTGCATACCCAAGCAGATACCAAAGTACGGAATGTTATGTTCGCGCGCGAACTGCACGGCTTTGATTTTACCTTCGGTACCGCGTTCGCCAAAGCCACCGGGAACCAAAATGCCGTGTACGCCATCGAGGTTATGGATGATGCTGTCTTCGTCTTCTTCAAAGATTCCGGCATCAATCCACTGCATGTTAACCTTGACCGCGTTGGCAATGCCGCCATGGGTCAGGGCTTCGGCTAGGGATTTATAGGCGTCAAGAAGTTCCACGTATTTACCAACCACGGCGATGGTGACTTCGCCTTCGGGGCTGGTGACACGATCGACAATTTCTTGCCACCGTGACAAATCCGGTTCTGGGGCGTCGGTGATGCCAAAGTGTTTACACACTTGATCGTCCATGCCTTGTTCGTGATAGCTGATGGGGACCTGATAGATCGACGAAACGTCAAGGGCCGGAATGACCGCATCGGACTGGACGTTACAAAACAGAGAAATCTTTTTGCGTTCGCCTTCGGGAATCGGGCGTTCGGCACGGCACAGCAACATATCGGCCTGAATGCCCACGGCCAGCAATTCTTTGACCGAGTGTTGGGTGGGCTTGGTTTTAAGCTCTCCAGCGGTCGGAATCCAGGGCAGCAACGTCAGATGGATGTACATCACGTTGTTGCGGCCCAACTCGTTGCCCAATTGGCGAATGGCTTCCAAGAAGGGCGTGCTTTCGATGTCCCCCACGGTGCCACCAATTTCCACCAACATGAAGTCTTCTTCTTCGTCGTCGTGATTTACAACAAAGTCTTTGATGTAATCGGTGATGTGCGGGATCACTTGGATGGTGGCGCCCAAATAGTCGCCACGCCGTTCTTTGGCAATCACGTCCGAATAGATACGTCCCGTGGTGATGTTATCGCTTTGTTTGGCACTGACGCAGGTAAAGCGTTCATAGTGCCCCAAATCCAAATCAGTTTCGGCCCCGTCATCGGTGACAAAGACTTCGCCGTGCTGATAGGGGCTCATGGTGCCGGGATCGACGTTGATGTAGGGATCAAGCTTGCGCAAACGTACAGTGAAGCCACGCGCCTGAAGCGCTGCGCCCAATGCTGCCGAAGCCAAACCTTTACCTAAGGAAGAAACCACGCCGCCGGTGATGAAAATGTACCTGGTCATGGAACCCCAATATATTCAAGTTTTGGCTGGTGTAAAATAGAAAGAGGCGGCTCACAAAAGCCGCCCCTGTAAAGAAAGTCAAATCAAGGCCAGAGCCCCCAGCCAGCCTCGTTATTGGGCGACTGGAGCCGTTGGTGCTTTTGGCACGGCCGGAGCTTCGACAGCAGCAGGAGCCGTTGGTGTTTCAAGCGTTGTTGGTGCCGAATCGAGAATCGAGCCTTTGGTATCGCCCTGATTGCTGATGACGGCGATGGCCAAAGACAGGCCCATGAACAAGGTTGCCAAAATAGCGGTCGAGCGCGTTAACAGGTTGGCTGTTTCCCGGCCCGTCATAAAACCGCCCATGCCGCCACCCGAACCACCGCCGCCGCCGCCGATGCCAAGCGCACCGCCTTCGCTTTTTTGAATCAACACCATGCCGATTAAAGCCAAGGTTACGATCAGGTGGATAACGAGCAAAACAGTCAAATAGGATTGCATTATATTTCCAATAAACGAGGCGGACCCGAAACACACGCCGGTTTCGGGTCCGATTTAAAGTGTTGAGCGATTTTTAGTCTTTTCCGCCACAGAAATCCAGCGCTAATTAGGCATTCATCGCCACGGTCCAGAAATCATCAACTTTCAAGCTGGCGCCACCAATCAAGCCACCATCAACATCGGCCAAGGCCAACAGTTCTTTAGAGTTGCCGGGGTTCATGGAACCGCCATACAAAATGCGTGTTTTTGCGGCTTCGTTGTCGCCAATTTTCTTCGCCAATTCGCCGCGAATAAACGCATGAACGTCTTGAACTTCTTGCGAGGTTGGGGTGCGTCCGGTGCCAATGGCCCAAACGGGTTCATAAGCAATCACCGTGTTGGCAGCCGTCGAACCATCGGGAACGGACCCAGCCACTTGACTGCCGTTGACATCCAAGGTTTCGCCCGCGTCGCGCTCGGCTTCGGTTTCACCAATGCAGACCACAGCAACCAAGCCATTGGCTTGAGCCGCTTGCGCTTTGGCTTTGACCACGTCATTGCTTTCGCCGTGGTCGGTACGGCGTTCAGAGTGTCCAACAATCGCGTAACGGCAAGCCGCGTCTTTCAACATAGCGGCTGAGGTATCACCCGTGTGCGCACCCGAAGCATTTGCATGATTATCTTGGCCGCCCAATTGAATACCAGAACCTTTGATCGCCGCCGCCACGACCGGAATTTGAATGGCCGGAGGGCAGACCAACATTTCAAAGCCAACATCCCCAGCGGCCTTCATTTTTTCTGCCAATCCGCCAGCCAAAGCCGTAGCATCCGCGCTAAGGCCGTTCATTTTCCAGTTACCAGCAATCAATATGCGACGTGCGCTCATGGTTTATTCCCCCTGAATTTCAGTGTGTTTGTTTAACGTTATGAATGTGAGAATGTTTTAGCACAGGACGCCAAAGAGTCGAGCCTAAAGACTTTCCAGCATCGACTTTGTGACGATGGTGATGCCAGATGGGGTGACGTAGAAACGTTTGGCGTCAGCGATTGGGTCGACGCCGATCTCTAAGCCATCGGGGATGCGGGAACCGACATCAATGATGGCTTTTTTTACGGTGGCATTTCGACCGACATCGCCATTCGGTAAAATCACGGAGTCTTCGACCACGCAAAACGAATTGATGCGCACGTTGTTGAACAGCAATGACCGCCTTACGGTGCCGCCGGAAATAATGCATCCAGACGAAATAACGGAATCAATCGCGAGCCCCCGGCGATCATCGTCATCAAAAACAAATTTGGCGGCGGGCAGTTGGGCTTGCAGGGTCCAAATCGGCCAGTCTTGATCATAGAGATTCAGTGACGGCGTGACGGTGGTCAAATCCATGTTGGCTTGCCAATACGCATCGGCCGTTCCGATGTCGCGCCAGTAGGTTTCGGTCTGTTTTTCTGTGATCACGCAACTGTTGGAAAACGGGTGCGCGATCATTTTGCAACGGCCAACCAAGTACGGCATAACGTCTCGACTAAAATCGTTGGTGGATTCAACCTTGTCGTGGTCACGGCCCAATTGTTCATACAGAAATTCAGCTTTAAAGACGTAAATGCCCATGCTGGCAAGGGCTGTGTCCGGGCGGCCGGGAAGGGTGATGGGGGCATCCGGTTTGTTCACAAAGCCTTTGATGTTGCCATCCTTGTCCGCGTCCACAACACCAAGCCACGTGGCATCTTGTGCGGGGACTTCGATGCACGAGACCGTTATATCCGCCCCGCTTTTTACGTGGTGACGGATCAAGCGGCTGTAATCTTGTTTGTAGATATGATCAGCCGCCAAAACCAGCACGTAAACGGGATTGTGCTCTTTGATGGTGTTCAAGTTTTGAAACACCGCGTCAGCCGTGCCTCGATACCAGCTGCCATCGTTGGTTTGTTGTTGGGCGGGCCAAATTTCGACAAATTCATTGAGTTCGGCGCGCAGAAAGCCCCAACCGTTTTGCAGGTGTTGGATCAAGGTGTGGGCTTTGTATTGGGTCGCCACGCCAATCTTGCGGATGCCGGAATTGATGCAGTTGGACAGGGGGAAATCGATAATGCGAAATTTGCCGCCAAACGGTGTCGCAGGTTTTGACCGACTTTGTGACAATTGGATCAAGCGCGACCCACGCCCCCCGGCAAGAATAACCGCCAAGGTGTCTTTCATGATTCTATTAATGTTTAGGTCACTTTTTTTATCAGTCATTATCTTATCTTTGGCCCATTGGGCCTCAAATTTAGCCACGGTCCATTGACCTGATGAGTATACCACAAATAGTGGAGGAAAGGGGGAATGGTTCATTTGGTCTTCAATTGTCCTTGTCACCCCCCTTAAGAATCGGCTATACGAACTATGGGCCACGACCTCCCAACGGGTCGCGACCCTTCTGCTGTAAGGCGAAGGGCATACATTTCGGACTGGATACGATGGCGGGGTTTCCGTTTTCGACTTATTTGGTTTTTTGATGCTCCCTTCGTTTTTTTTAATAAGAAGGGATATAATTAATGACCACGACTAAGCCTGACCTTCGTCCGGCCAACCCCAATTTTTCCTCTGGCCCCTGTGCCAAACGTCCCGGCTGGTCCGTGGATGCGCTGTCTGACGTTCTCGACGGCCGTTCGCACCGTTCTGGCCCCGGCAAAAAGAAACTGGCCGAAGTGATTGATCGCACCCGTGCGATTTTAGAAGTGCCAGATGATTACCGCATTGGCATCGTGCCAGCCTCCGACACCGGGGCCGTTGAAATGTGCCTATGGTCGTTGTTAGGCCCGCGCGGCGTTGACGTTCTGGTTTGGGAAAGCTTTTCCCAAGGCTGGGCCGCCGATATTACCAAGCAATTGAAATTGGACGATGTGCGCATCTTAGACGCGGACTACGGCCAAATCCCCGATCTTTCCCAAGTCGACTTTTCCCGTGACGTTGTGTTCGCCTGGAACGGCACCACATCGGGCGTCAAGGTTCCGAACGGCGACTGGATTTCTGATGACCGTGAAGGGCTCACCATTGCCGATTCAACATCCGCCGTATTTGCCATGGACATGCCGTGGGACAAATTGGATGTGGTGACCTATTCGTGGCAGAAAGTGATGGGCGGCGAAGCGGCGCATGGCATGGTGATCTTAAGTCCTCGTGCGGTCGAACGTCTGCAAACCCACACCCCGGCTTGGCCGATGCCAAAAGTCTTCTTGATGGCCAAAGGCGGCAAGCTGATCGAAGGCATCTTTAGGGGGGAAACCATCAACACGCCATCTATGTTGGCTGTTGAAGACGCCCTGGACGGTCTTAAATGGGCCGACAGTGTTGGTGGCCTTAACGGCTTGCGGATGCGCTCTGATGCGAACTTAGCGGTCATTGAAGACTGGGTTGCCGAGTCCGACTGGGCAGCATTCTTAGCCGAAGACAAAGCCATTCGCTCAAACACCTCGGTATGTCTGAAGGTCAAAGACCCTGCGTTTACGGCTCTGGATGCAGACGCTCAAGCGGCAGCCTTAAAAGCCATGGTCAAGGTATTGGACGGTGAAGGTGTGGCTTATGACATCGGCGGTTACCGCGATGCCCCTGCGGGTCTTCGGATCTGGGCGGGTGCAACGGTCGAGGTCAGTGATTTGGACGCGCTTTTGCCATGGTTAGACTGGGCCTACGCTCAAGTTAAGCCTTAATTTCTACTTACAATTTTTGAATAGGACTTGCCCCATGGTTAAAGTTTTAATTTCCGACAAAATGAGCCCTCAAGCCGAAACGATTTTTAAAGATCGCGGTGTCGACGTTGATGTGATTACGGGGATGTCCCCCGATGAGTTGAAAGCGTGCATCGGCAAGTATGATGGTTTGGCTATTCGGTCTGCCTCGAAAGCCACGGCTGAAATCATCGCCGCCGCCGATAACTTAAAAGTCATTGGTCGGGCAGGGATCGGTGTTGATAACGTCGACATCAAAGCCGCCACCGCCAAGGGCGTTGTGGTTATGAACACACCCTTTGGTAACGCCATCACCACGGCCGAACATGCCATTACTTTAATGCTGGCGTGCGCTCGTGAAATTCCTCAAGCCAACGAAAGTACTCATGCCGGCAAGTGGGAAAAGTCCCGCTTTATGGGCGTGGAAATCATGGGCAAGACTTTGGGCTTGATTGGTGCAGGCAACATCGGTTCGGTGGTGGCCGACCGGGCGCAGGGCTTGAAAATGAAAGTCGTGGCTTATGATCCTTACCTATCACCCGAACGGGCCAAAGACATTGGCGTGGAAAAGGTTGAATTGGACGATTTGTTCAAACGGGCCGACTTTATTTCTCTGCACACACCGATGACCGACAGCACCCGGGGCATCATCAACAAGGATGCGTTTGCCAAAATGAAAGACGGCGTGCGGATCGTCAACTGTGCCCGTGGCGGCTTGGTGGTGGAAGCGGACTTGATCGCGGCCATCGACAGCGGCAAGTGTGCCGGGGCCGCTATGGACGTGTTTGAAGCTGAACCCGCGAAAGAAAACATTATGTTCGGTAACCCGCGCATCATCTGCACCCCGCATTTGGGGGCCAGCACCTCAGAAGCACAAGAAAACGTAGCCTTGCAAATTGCCGAGCAAATTTCTGATTATTTGCTGACCGGGGCCGTCACCAATGCTTTGAACATGCCAAGCGTGTCGGCCGAAGACGCGCCGCGTTTGCAGCCTTACATGAAATTGGCCGAACAATTGGGCAGTTTCGCGGGGCAAGTGACACAAACGGGTATTTCATCCGTGTCCATCGAATACGAAGGCCATGCCTCTGAACTCAACGTTAAGCCTTTGACGGCTGTGGTGTTGCAAGGCTTGCTCAGCCCGATGCTTGAAGGCGTGAACATGGTGTCGGCTCCGGCCATTGCCAAAGAACGCGACATCGACATCACCGAAGTCACCCACGAACGGCCCACCGAGTATCAGACTCTGATCTCGCTTACGGTAACGACGGAAAGTCAGACCCGGACCATTCGTGGCACTTTGTTCGCCGGAAAAGACCCGCGCATTGTCGATATCAAAGGCATCTGTATGGACGCTAAATTGGGTGAACACATGCTGTACATCACCAACCATGACAAGCCTGGCTTTATTGGCGCGCTGGGCACCGTTCTTGGCGATGCTGGGATCAACGTTGCCACGTTTAACCTAGGCCGCGCAACCGAAGGCGGAGAAGCCATCGCTTTGATCGAAGTCGATCAAGTGGTTCCCGATAGCGTTCTCGATCAACTCTGCGCGCTTGAACAAGTGGTTCGCGCCCAGACGTTACAGTTCTAAACGCATCCAATATAACAAAAAAAGGCCTCTCAATTGCGAGAGGCCTTTTTTTATATGATTTGCCGCTTTTCCTTAATATTACAAATGCATATAATCATAGGCGTTATGCTGATGACCTAAAGTGGGAGTAGGGCTATGGAAACGCAAAAATTTACCGCCGGGGAAGTTCTTTTTTCAGAAGGCGAACATGGCACCCACGCCTATATTTTGAAGGCTGGGAATGTAAAAATAACCAAAAAGATCAAAGATGACACACCCAGAACCCTTGTCACAGTTGGCCCAGGCAGCATCATTGGCGAAATGGCTTTGGTCGACGATGCGCCGCGTGCGGGCTCGGCCGTTGCCCTTGAAGAAGGTGAAGCAATGGTCATTACCCAAGAAGAATTTCAAAAACGTTTAGCGAAGTCAGACCCGGTGGTGGTGCTGTTGTTGAAAATTTACACAGACCGACTCCGTCAACAGGCCGAAAACGTTGCGGCGCGCATGAACTAATGCAATTACGCCAATTCCAGCCCCAAAATAACACCGCCCATCACAAACACAAACACGCCAAAGGCGGGCTTTAGGACTTTGGCGGGGATGTGATGTGACAAACGTCCACCAATGACGATACCGATGATGGCCAAGCCTGTGACGGTCATGAGAAGCTGCCAATCAATCGCAGCGCCAGATTGAACATCGCCGTAAAAACCAAACAAGGATTTGATGGCAATGATCATCAACGATGTGCCAACAGCCTGCTTGATGGGGAGTTTAGCCAACATCACCAAAGCCGGGACAATCAAAAACCCACCACCAGCGCCAACCAAACCTGTGACGCAGCCAACCACAAGACCTTCAATGGCGATAAGCGGGTAGTTGTAGTCATCTTCATGCTTGGATTCAATTTCCGTCACGTTCCCTTTGGGTTTGCGGATCATGGAATAGGCGGTGGCCAGCATGACTAAGGCAAACACCAGCATGATAAAAACGTCTTTGGTTATGATATAGCCACCGATGTTCATGATTTCGTCGGGCAGAGCCGGTATGCCAAAGCGCCGGACCGCATAGACACCCGCAAACGAGGGGAGGGCAAAGATCAGCCCGGTACGGATGTGCACCAAACCTTTACGAAAATACCCGGCACTTCCGACCAATGCCGTCGCGCCGACCACAAACAGCGAATAGCCCGTTGCGCGGACCGGGTCGATGTCCATCATGTAAACCAAGATCGGTACGGTTAAAATAGACCCACCTCCGCCAATGAGGCCAAGTGTGCTGCCCATGAGGACGGCGCAAAAATATGCCAGAATGGTCATCGGTGGGGTCTCCAAAAAGTCAAAGAGGAAGCGTTCGGAGCGGCGGTTAGGCCGCTCCGTTGTTCATATTAACGCTTGATTACAAGTGGTTAGGCTACTCGCCCAAGTTCCCGCCTTTGAAAAGAACATTCCAGTAGAAGTAAGGCAAAAGGTACTTTTTCAGCCAATACATGCTTAAGCGTTCTTTACCTTGGTTAAACGGGAAGGTTTCTTTGGGCTGCATGTTGTAGTCAAACTCGGCCAGAACCAGCTTGCCATAATCGGTGACCAGCGGGCAGGACGCATAACCGTCATAAGCCGATTTTGGCGCGCCCCCCAAAAGGGCTGCACACAGGTTGCTAACCACGACAGGAGTCTGGTTACGTACGGCAGCAGCGGTTTTGGAATTGGGAGAATTGGTGCAATCGCCAAGACCAAAGACGTTTTTGTATTTGGTCGACTGCAAAGTGTGCATGTCGACATCCATCCAGCCACCCTCGCCAGCAAGTTTGCTGTCTTTGAGGAATTTTGGGGCTGATTGAGGCGGTGTAACGTGGATCAAGTCGTACTTTTCTGTGCGTTTTTCACCCGTCGCAATGGTTTCAAACACGGCTTCTTTGGTGTCGGTTTTCAATTCGACCAAATGGCAACCATAATTGGTTTCCAAGCCTTTGCGTTTGATCACGGCGTTCAAAGGATCTGCATAACGCTTGATCGGGAAGATGCCGGGAGCACCTGCGAAAAAGCGGATGTTTGATTTTGAACGTGTGCCACGTTTGCGCATCGCTGAATCAGCCAAGTACATGATTTTTTGAGCGGCTCCAGGGCATTTGAACGGCGGCTTAGGCTGGGTAAATAGCGCTTCGCCACCCTTAAACGATTTGATCGCTTCCCAGGTTTTTTGCGAGGTTTCATAGTCGTAGTTACTGACCACACCATCCTTACCCAAACCATCTTTGAGGCCGGGGATGCTATCCCAATCGATTTGAATACCTGCGGCAACAACCAACATGTCATAGCCAACCTCACCGTGAGTTTCGGTCACGACAACATTGTTGTCGGGATCAAAGCTGGTGACTTTGTCTTGAATCCAATTCACGCCCTTGGGCATGATGGATTTCATGGAACGGGCGGTTTTTTCTTTTTTGAAAATGCCTGCGCCGACAAACGTCCAACCGGGTTGATAGTAATGCATCTCATTGGGCTCAATGAGGCTGACATCCATTTTTGCATCGACCTTCATCAAATGTGACGCGACGGCAATGCCCGCCGTGCCGCCACCGATGATGAGAACTTTATGGTGTTCGCTTTCTGACATGTTTTATACGTCCTTCTCTACGTTTGTTCTTAAATGCCTTCGCCGCAAGATTTATTGGCGGGCAGGGCTTCATGAAGTTGTTTTGGAAGTTCTAGGTTCAAGTTGTTCATCAGATCAACAAATCCATCTTCATCCAAGGCGAGGCGGGGATTGTGCTTTTTTTCTTCCCCAATGGTACTGACCATTTTGCCGCTGTAATCATGACCGGGATAGACCAACGTGTCATCCGGCAAAGTCATCAGCTTATCATTGATGGAGTGATAGAGGTCGTTGGCATTGCCACCTGGGAAGTCGGTGCGGCCACAGCCTCTGATCAACAAGGCATCGCCAGAGAAGACCATGCCATCAACATAAAAAGAGATACAGCCTGGGGTGTGGCCGGGTGTTTCCAGAACCTTGAGGGTGTATTTGCCAAACGTGAGCTCGTCACCATCTTTTAAGCTTAGATCTGCGCATTCGACTCCACCATGGACCGAATAACCAGTTTTGCAGCCCGTAGCCGCCCGCAAACGGCCAAGCGCTGTGATGTGGTCTGCATGAACGTGGGTGTCGATGGCATAGACCAACTTCAAGTCCATTTCTTCGAGAAGCTTCAATTCACGTTCGGTTTGGTCGCGCACCGAATCAATGATAATGGCTTCGCGCGTTGTTTCATCAGCGATGAGAAATGTATAGGTCCAGCTTTCACTGTCGAACAGTTGACGAAAAATCATGACAACACCTTTTTCTGCTTGTTGAAATTTAGTTGAGAATGGGAAGGCCAGCCTCTTGCCAAGCAACATAACCACCGGTCACGTTGATGACGTGCGTGTAGCCACGGGCAATCAAGAGGTCTCTGGCCGCCTGGGAGCGTCGTCCACTGAGGCACGACACAAAAATTTGTTGATCCTTGGGGACATCAAGCTTGGTAATTTGATCAAGGGGCAGGTTTTTGACAACATCAGAATTTGGCCGTTCGCTGTTAAATTCCTCAACGGTACGGACATCTATCCAAACCATTGAATCCTCTTTTTGAACCTGTTCATAGAGCGTTATAACGTCAATTTCCACGATGTGAGCCTTGTTGAGTTAATTTCCAGTGTTGATAATTCACAGTAATATTATGTTTAAATAATATGTCAAGCGTCATTCTACATTTTTTATGGGTTAATTGGGATGCTCGGCATCGAAAAAGCCAATAAAGAGAAGGATTGAAAGGCTAAAAATATCGTTAAAATAGGGGGATAGAAGATTAAATGAAGGTTGTGGGTAAAAATACAATACAGTGCACATATAAGTAATGTAGACTATGCTCTTGTGTTTGGGGGAACGTGGCTTGATCAACAAAAGGAGGTTCCCATGCTGAGATTCACATCAAAACTCGCCTCACTAGGTGCCTTATGCGTTGTCTTGTCCGCTTGTGCCATGCCTGTTTCGGTGCGGGTCGCATCTCTGGCTGCTGATGGAATCTCGTACTTAACCACTGAAAAATCTGTTATGGATCACAGCCTCTCAATCGTAAGCGGTCAGGACTGCGCGGTTTTGCGCATGGCTCTGGGCGAGAAAGCTTGCCGTAATACTGAGTCTGTTGTTGATTTTAATGGCAACCTGTCAGAACAGACCCGTGCGGCTTTAACGAACACCAATCAAATGTGTGACACGGGTATCATCTCGCGCAATCTTCCGAATAAAACAGAGCTGAACAAATGCGTGGACCGTCTTGTCCAGCGCTATGGAAGTGACGGGGCCATAGCCCTTAGTGATCAAAAAATATCGCGCCATATTGGGGCGCGTCAAACCAATGAAGCGGGGGTTTGGATCGGCATCCAGGTTGCCGTACGCCAAAGCCTGTAAGACTTATCGCGACTTATCTCTATAAAACGAAAATCAATGATTAAACAAAGTCAGCCGCATTGATCGCGCCGGTTAAGCCCGTCACATCGATGACCGTATCTGCGGCATCAAAGACGCCATTACCATCCACATCAATGGCCCAAACAATTTTGCTGTCGGTGGTCGTTAACTGGATGGCTTGGGTATTCACGCCGCCGCCCGTTAATGAGTTGGCACCAAGCGTTCCGTTGGTTGAATTGGCCAACGTGTTTAAGGTGCCCAGCGACAGGTTGGCAAAGGTGTTGCCTGAGGCTTGGTTGGCAATCACACCTAAAGTCCCGATGATGTTGGTATCGATTTTATCGCCTGCACCACCAGCGGTGAAATTGGTGATTGAATCCATTGCGCCAAAGGCTGAATCCGTGACCGTTGTGTATTGAAAAACATCACTTCCGGTACCGCCTGTCAGCTGGTCGCCTCCCGCAGCACCGTTAATCGTCGCCCCAACGGCTCCGGTTACGGTGATGGCGTCAACGCCCGTACCGCCATTAATTGTTTCGACATTGGTGATGGAAATCGTGTTGGTGGCGTTGGCAAGGGTCAGAGAGTCCGTTCCTGTGCTTCCATCAATCGTACCAGCAGCAACTGCGGAGGCCATAACGAAGTCATTGTTGGTGGTATCACCCGTAATAAGGTCTGTCGCGAGGGTGACAGATGAACCTTGGAAATTGAGAGTTTCAATGTTTGAAAGCGTGTCAATACCATCGGTCCCCACGATGTCGGTAATGGTTGTCCCCAGCGTTGCCCCTGTTGGCATGGTAAAGGTGTAATTCGAAAGTGGCCCAGTGAAAGTTGCGGTGTCCGTACCGACACCACCGTCTAAGGTATCATTACCCGTGCCGCCAGAAATAACATCATTGCCATCGCCACCAAACACAATGTCATCACCATCACCCGTCGATATGGTGTCCGCAAAACCAGTGCCGGTGATTCTATCATTTCCAACACCGCCTTCGACCAGGGCTGCGGCATTGTCGCCATGAAGAAGTTCATCGCGTCCCAATTGATAGAACGTTGCCGTTCCACCGT